>Ga0075755_108_pt2 | contig 55098 bp, 55 predicted proteins | sample RifGroB2_FD_67822 | JGI IMG/M metagenome (GOLD analysis project Ga0075755, IMG submission 67822) | Microgenomates (Collierbacteria) bacterium GW2011_GWB2_44_22
AAGTTTAAGTCCGAGTGAATCTCCATCATTAAGCCCTTCGGCATCTGTCTCACCTTCCGTTAGTCCATCCGTTTCTCCAAGTCTGAGTCCTTCGGCATCGATAAGTCCTTCTCTGAGTCCGAGTGAGTCACCATCGTTAAGTCCAAGTGCGAGTGTTAGTCCGAGTTTAAGTCCGAGTGAATCTCCATCTCTTTCGCCGTCTGCAAGTATTTCTCCCTCACTCAGTCCGTCTGTATCCCCAAGTCTTTCGCCATCAGCATCGGTATCACCCAGCATTTCACCGTCTGTTTCACCTTCACTTTCACCGAGTGCAAGTATTTCACCGAGTTTAAGTCCGAGTGAATCACCCTCACTCTCGCCTTCTGCAAGTATTTCTCCCTCACTCAGTCCGTCTGTATCCCCAAGTCTTTCGCCATCTGCAAGTGTTTCACCCTCCGTATCACCAAGTGTATCTCCATCACTTTCACCATCGGCAAGTATTTCTCCCTCCATATCACCGAGTGTTTCACCGTCTCTTTCACCTTCGGCGTCAATCAGTCCGAGTATATCTCCTTCCGTTTCTCCATCGTTAAGTCCATCTGCGTCAATATCGCCGAGTATTAGTCCCAGTGTCTCACCATCATTAAGTCCTTCGGCATCGATAAGTCCTTCTCTGAGTCCAAGTGAGTCACCTTCTCTCTCACCATCGGCGTCAATATCACCATCAATATCTCCTTCTGTATCGCCTTCTCTCTCGCCAAGTGCATCGGTAAGTCCATCCATTAGTCCAAGTGAATCACCATCTCTTTCACCGAGTGCTTCTGTTTCTCCGTCTTTGTCTCCCTCGGAATCCCCAAGTCTTTCACCAAGCGCAAGTGTTTCTCCCTCTCTCAGTCCTTCTGTTTCTCCCTCTCTTTCTCCTTCAGCATCAATATCACCCTCTCTCAGTCCATCTGAGTCTCCATCTCTCTCGCCATCGGCATCTGTTTCACCAAGTATTAGTCCCAGTGTCTCACCATCATTAAGTCCTTCGGCATCGGTAAGTCCGAGCATATCTCCTTCCGTTTCTCCATCGTTAAGTCCATCTGCGTCAATATCACCATCACTTAGTCCCTCGGAATCCCCAAGTCTCTCGCCATCTGCGAGTATTAGTCCGAGCTTAAGTCCGAGTGAATCACCATCACTCTCGCCTTCGGCGTCAATATCACCATCGATATCTCCTTCTGTTTCTCCAAGCCTTTCACCTTCGGCGTCAATCAGTCCGAGTATATCTCCTTCCGTTTCTCCATCGTTAAGTCCATCTGCGTCAATATCGCCATCTCTGTCTCCCTCGGAATCACCGAGTTTGAGTCCATCTGCATCAGTATCGCCGAGTATTAGTCCCAGTGTCTCACCATCATTAAGTCCTTCGGCATCGATAAGTCCTTCTCTGAGTCCAAGTGAGTCACCATCGTTAAGTCCAAGTGCGAGTGTTAGTCCGAGTTTAAGTCCGAGTGAATCACCTTCTCTCTCACCATCGGCGAGTGTTAGTCCAAGTTTGAGTCCTTCCGTTTCTCCAAGTCTTTCACCGTCTGCATCAGTATCGCCGAGTATTAGTCCCAGTGTCTCACCATCATTAAGTCCGAGTGCGAGTATTTCACCTTCTGTTAGTCCATCCGTTTCTCCAAGTCTGAGTCCTTCGGCGTCAATATCACCATCGATATCTCCTTCTGTATCACCATCACTCTCACCATCTGCAAGTATTAGTCCGAGTATAAGTCCGAGTGTATCTCCAAGTCTTTCTCCTTCGGCGTCAATATCACCATCGATATCTCCTTCTGTCTCACCATCATTAAGTCCTTCGGAGTCGCCTTCGCTTTCACCCTCTCTCAGTCCATCTGAGTCTCCATCTCTCTCGCCTTCTGCATCTGTTTCGCCAAGCATTAGTCCTTCTGTATCACCTTCTCTCTCGCCAAGTGCATCGGTATCTCCAAGTTTGAGTCCGAGTGAATCCCCAAGCCTTTCACCGAGTGCGAGTATTTCTCCAAGTTTGAGTCCAAGTGAGTCACCTTCTCTCTCGCCTTCTGCAAGTGTTAGTCCGAGTATAAGTCCTTCTGTATCACCTTCTCTCTCACCATCTGCAAGTATTTCTCCAAGTTTAAGTCCGAGTGAATCACCTTCTCTCTCACCATCAGCGAGTGTTAGTCCAAGTTTGAGTCCTTCCGTTTCTCCAAGCCTTTCTCCGTCTGCATCAGTAAGTCCTTCTCTGAGTCCAAGTGAGTCACCATCGTTAAGTCCTTCGGCATCGATCAGTCCTTCCATTAGTCCGAGTGAGTCACCATCTCTTTCGCCTTCTGCATCAATAAGTCCGAGTATATCTCCTTCCGTTTCTCCATCGATAAGTCCATCTGTATCTCCCAGCGTTAGTCCGAGTTTAAGTCCTAGTGAATCTCCATCACTTTCACCCTCGGCAAGTATTTCTCCCTCAGTATCACCGAGTGTCTCTCCATCGATAAGTCCCTCAGCGTCTGTTAGTCCATCGATATCTCCTTCCGTTTCTCCATCGATAAGTCCATCTGCGTCAATATCGCCATCTCTGTCTCCCTCGGAATCTCCAAGCCTTTCTCCATCTGCATCAATATCGCCCAGCATTTCTCCTTCTGTCTCACCATCTTTAAGCCCTTCGGCAAGTATTTCTCCCTCCGTATCACCAAGTGAGTCACCATCTCTTTCGCCTTCTGCATCAATAAGTCCGAGTATATCTCCTTCCGTTTCTCCATCGTTAAGTCCATCTGCGTCAATATCGCCCTCTCTGTCTCCCTCGGAATCACCGAGTCTTTCACCGAGTGCTTCTGTATCGCCATCACTTAGTCCTTCTGTATCACCATCGTTAAGTCCAAGTGCGAGTATTTCGCCTTCCGTTAGTCCATCCGTTTCTCCAAGTCTGAGTCCTTCGGCATCGATAAGTCCTTCTCTGAGTCCGAGTGAATCACCCTCACTCTCGCCTTCAGCATCAATATCACCATCACTTAGTCCCTCGGAATCCCCAAGTCTCTCGCCAAGCGCATCGGTAAGTCCATCCATTAGTCCAAGTGAGTCACCATCGTTAAGTCCTTCGGCATCAATAAGTCCTTCCATTAGTCCAAGTGAATCTCCATCACTCTCACCATCGGCGTCAATATCACCATCAATATCTCCTTCTGTATCGCCATCACTGTCACCGAGTGCTAGTATTTCACCCTCTCTCAGTCCATCTGAGTCTCCCTCTCTTTCTCCTTCAGCATCAATATCACCATCACTTAGTCCCTCGGAATCCCCAAGTCTCTCACCATCTGCAAGTGTTAGTCCAAGTTTGAGTCCTTCCGTTTCTCCATCGATAAGTCCATCTGTATCACCTTCCCTTTCACCAAGCGCTTCTGTTTCTCCATCTTTGTCTCCCTCGGAATCTCCAAGTCTTTCTCCATCGGCAAGTATTTCACCGAGTTTAAGTCCGAGTGAATCACCATCACTCTCGCCATCAGCGAGTATTTCTCCTTCCGCTAGTCCATCCGTTTCTCCAAGTCTTTCACCCTCGGCGAGTATTTCTCCGAGTTTAAGTCCGAGTGAGTCACCGAGTCTTTCACCATCGGCAAGTATTTCTCCGTCTTTCTCTCCCTCAGCCAGCACTTCACCTTCCACACCACCACTCGGTTCCTCCTCTATTTCTCCATCAGTCTCACCTAGTCTTTCGCCATCGACTTCAGTTAGTTCCAGTGAAAGCGCCAGTATTTCCCCATCTAGTAGTAAATCCCCATCTTTAAGTCCTTCTGCAAGTGAAAGCCCTAGTATTTCACCCTCCCTTTCACCCTCATCATCAGAAAGTCCAAGTAATTCTCCATCACTCTCACCCTCATCATCAGAAAGTCCAAGTAGTTCCCCATCTAGTAGTAAATCCCCATCTTTAAGTCCTTCTGCAAGTGAAAGCCCTAGCATTTCACCTTCCCTTTCACCCTCATCATCAGAAAGTCCAAGTAGTTCCCCATCCAGTAGTATCTCTCCATCAATCAGCCCTTCGGCTTCCTTTTCTCCATCCGCCAGTGTTAGTCCTTCTGGATCTTCCAGTAAATCACCCTCAGCCTCCGCCAGCGCATCACCCTCTTTAAGTCCTTCTGCTTCATTTTCGCCCTCTACAAGTCTTAGCCCAAGCGCCTCTCCCAGTAACTCACCAAGTACTAGCAGTAGTCAGAGCGCAAGTGTGTCCCCCTCTGAATCACCCAGCCTCAGCCCTTCAGGTTCGGCTAGCCCCTCTTCTAGTTTCAGTCCATCTTCTAGTGTCAGCCCGTCCGAGTCACCTAGTCAATCTCCCAGCGAATCCCCCTCTGAGTCGCCTAGTGTTTCCCCCTCAGCTTCCCCCAGCACGAGTCCAAGCGAATCTCCTTCGGTATCACCGAGTATCAGTCCATCCGAATCACCCAGCCTCAGCCCGTCCGCAAGCACCTCTCCGGTACAATCTTCCAGCGAATCCCCCTCAACCTCACCAAGTGTCAGCCCGTCCGAATCACCAAGTCAATCTCCCAGCGAATCCTCCTCTGAGTCGCCTAGTGTTTCCCCCTCAGCTTCCCTCAGCGCGAGTCCAAGTGTGTCTCCTTCGGCGTCACCGAGTGTCAGCCCTTCTGAGTCGCCAAGTTTAAGTCCCTCCGCAAGCACCTCTCCGGTACAATCTTCCAGCGAATCCCCTTCTGAGTCGCCAAGTTTAAGTCCCTCCGCCAGCACCTCTCCCGTACAGTCTCCCAGTCAGTCCCCCTCAGCCTCACCAAGTTCCACGCCATCCTCAAGCCCCTCCCCATCAGAAACCGCCGCAGTTGTTCCCGTCTCTACATCATCCGCATCACCATCAAGATCACCTTCAGAATCCGCGAGCATCAGCCCGTCAGCCAGCCCTTCTCCAAGCCCTTCGCTTCCGGATATGATTATTCTAATCAACAGAAGCAAAATAGCTCGTCGCATCAATGGTAGAAATTATCTCCAACTTAAGCCCAAACACTCGACCTCTCAAAACACAACAGCGGTTTAGCGACTTCGAGTTATATACTTAAAATTAAGAACATAAAATAAAGTTCTGAACTACTTACCATGTCCTCCCCAAACCAATCACCATCTCAATTTGCTACCATCTCTTTTGGCGGCACCCAAGCTACACAAACACCAGCAAACGAATCATCACCACCCTCAACGAGCGTGAGTCCGTCTCCCAGTCCTGCAGTAGACGACACCGTATTTATAGTAAACACAGGAAAAAGAGCCAAGCGCCTAACAGGAAACCTCTACATCGAAATGTAACCAAGTATCACTAGCATTCTTAGGCAGAAAATTGTATTCTTAAATCAAGAAATGCTGCGTCTAATCGTAAAAATTTTCGTATTTTTTGGCATATTTTTCTGGGTAGTCAGACCATCTTTTGCTGTCGAACCCGGAATATCTATTGCAAATATTTTAAATGGAGTTTGGAAATACAATACCCAATCAATCTTCGATTTTGGAAACTCAGTTTCTAATATCTGGCCCAAGGACAATAAAGTCCTGACACTAAATTCTAATTCCGGCCAAAGACCCATCGATCTTTCCAATATCGAAGAAATAAATGTTATCCTCGCCCAAAATAAGCAATTCCTCGAGAAATTAAGTCCAAAGCCTGTAGTCAAAGACTTAAACCTGGATCCAAAAGCGCTTAAACTCACCGAAAAACTCGAACAAACCAAGACCGCCGCAGCCAACATCTACAGCGGAATTCAAAATCTCAAAAGTCGCTATCTCTTGTTGTCTCAAAAATGGAATAACTTGACCGAGAGCGAAGTCAGGTCCGAGCTCACCACCCTTTCTTCAATTTTTACTCAAAATACGACTCAAAAAGATCTGGGCATTCTCGCCACCGCCGAGTGGCTAAAAGCTTCCTGGGATCATTCCATCATGGTAAACCTAGTGGACGAAACACAGGTCATCCAAAGCCAAATAGAGAATCTTTTGAACGACGTCATCACTTCCGGAAAAACAAGTGACTCTTCGGCTCTCGATCCAACCTTCACTCACATAAACAAACTAGACCAGATCATAGGAACTTCCCTTGCCCAAGCCACGGACTTAAGCCTCTTTGGCTTTATCAGAAAAACCTTCGACCAAATCGCTACATTCGACAAACAATCTTTGGAGGCAACTCGCCTTTTAACCGAAATCAACGATGACCCTACCAAAGATCTGACTATCGCAATAGACCGACTGAAAGGTGAAATACTAGGAACCAATCTGCTTCCAAACGCAAATTTGTTTCTTTCCGCTACTGTCTACTCTCACTCGGCCACCAACAAAGTCCTGGGTCTCTTGGCCTTAGTAAACAGCAACAAGATTCGTCTTGCGGGTGGAACAGGCCAAATCATCAATAATATCTGGATTGAGGAAGGCAACGTTATCTTTAAAATCATGGCTTCCAATCCCAGCCGTACCCAAATTCAAACAGCAAATATCAAATATCTTCTCCCGACAGAGCTAAAACAAGAGCAAATCCTCAGCCATTCTCCTGAGCTCGCCATCGGCACAGACGCAAACGAAAACGCCCAAGTGGCTTCGGGCGAGATCCTGCTGTCTCCCTTGGAAACACGTGTTTTTTCGGTAGAAGTGGAGGATATCTGGACCTTCAATCCTGGTGAGATTGAAAACCTAAAGTCTCAAGTCAACCTCCTCATCGAAACTATTCAAAATACAGCCGGCTATACCAAAGGAGACGCTCTCAAAAACGATATTTTGTCCACGCTAAATAAGATTCTTCAAAAACACCAGCAATCGATTACCCCAGAATCTCGAATAGTCTCCTTTAGAGAAACCTCTTTGGCCTTAAATGAAATTGAACAAAAAGTTAGTTCGTTAAAATCTTTGGCTCTTGAATCACACAACACCGGTAGTGTATTAGGCATGTTTACCAAAACTCAAGCGGTATCTTTACGGGGATTCATTATTCTCATTTTTGCCAGCCTCGTATTTATGACGATTTACCTCAAGGCCATAAAATCCGACTTTGTTGTTCGAAAAGCTCCTCTCAAGATTACACCCGCACCCCAAACCAATATCCAATACCACTTTCAAGAAAAATCCAGACCCAAATTAAACCAAATTACCAAAATAATGATTATCACCTTAATCTCCGGTGGAATTGGCTCGGTAGGCGCTTCTCTGGCAATCAAATCGACCTCCATCCCGCCCAAAGGACCATCCCCCATCAACACAAGTACTAAAGTTCTTGGCTCTTCTACAGAGGCCTCTGTAAAGGAATTCCCCTATCAGGTAAATTTAATACCTCCCAAAGTGGGCACCATACCTGTTCGAAATTCACCATCCATCACTTCTCCCCAAATAAGATCTCTCAACGAGTCAAAGAGCGTCTCCGTATTTAAAAAGGTTGACCAATGGGTAATGATAATGAGCCAGGAGGATTCATCCCAAAACAGTGGCTGGTGGATAAACGACTTCTACATCGAAAAGAACTAATTTACTTTTTTCATTCACCAAATTACACTCTCTTCTACAAGCGTTTTCACGGTTAAAACCTCACAGAATAGGTCTAAAACGTTCGCACTAAAGAGTATGTGTGTGGAATACCCATCTCCCGAGACTGCTATAGGTTTACATACACAAAACAGTGTTTATACCACAGGGGGGATATGCTCTGAGTGCTTCTCCGGGAAAATTACAAACCCCCGAGGGGTAATCAAGATATGCCTCATTTAAGTTCAACAAAAATAATGTACGCCCATAGAAAGCATTCGACTTGGTAAAGATTGGTAAACGTCGATACTAAAACAAATCACGCATACAAATATATCTATAAGGTTACAATATTCTCTAAACAAGACTTATTCAGACCACTAACCGTAAAACCTATGAGGATAGCTTGTAAGATAGTAATAAATGGTAAACATTGGTAATAGGCGAGATTAAATATTATATGTGAAGTTAGACCGAAAATAATCCTATATACTAGATAACTGCAGGCAAGTAAATCACAAGATTTCCCCCATACCCCACACCAGCCATACAAAATTCGTGAAAATAAGCCCTCAACTCCCGTTTTAAAATATTTTCTGACAGTGTAATAATATGACCCGTATGCGCAGTCAAGGCTACATATAAGATACATAATTCCGACAACAATAGCGCCACCCAGAACAGAAGGCCTAACTTATTTTGCACAAATTTCGAAATAATAAATATCTAAGTTTAATTTACACACAAATTCTTTGAAGGCTCCCTTTAGCCATGAAAACAACGATTTCAATCGAACAATTTTTCTGTGCTAAAAGCAAATAAGGAAAAACCAAAAAGGAATCATGCCCTCTCACCCTCCCCAATCCACTACAAAGTCAACTACGCCATAGGGTTGGTTTATAGGATCGAAACGTCCTTCTTTTACTATCATTTCTCATTTTCTGCCTAATTGCAGATACTTCATCAAATCGATTCCTTTGCCTGTAGGAACTCATTTGTTTTCCCTGAAGCCGTCCTGGGGCACTACATTGGTTCGTGATCTGGAATTCCACTACCACTTGCCTCAATTGATGGTGTCACCACATCCTCTACGGGCAGATCCGCTTCCGGCGAAGGTGAAGGTGAAGGCTCTATTATTGTCGGGGTTGGCGTCCCGGCCTCCGGCTGAGGCGTTGGCGTTATAGTTGTTTCTGGTGTTGGTGAAGGAGAGACTGTAGGAGCTGCTACCGCGGAAATCGAAGGTGTTGGCTGAGGTGCCACAGTGACACTGCTTCCCACAGACTCCGCAGATTTGGCATCACTGACCGCTATGGCGACCCAGGAGAACCTCAGATCCATTCCCGCTACTCGACTCTGTCGAATCTTAAAGCCTTTGGTATTTACATCGACAACTGCGTAGGTTGGCAACCCATTCAAGTCTACCGCTCCAGCAATTTGCAGACTGACATTCACCACCGGCTCAGTCGCATATTCTTTTTCAAACTTCACTTCGACTTCATTACTGTCCCCTTTGATGATGGCAAACCCGGCCGTGTCTTTATTGAAGGTCGGTCGGCCCAGGAACGCAACGTCGTTATGGAAGATCACCTTGCCAAAGAACTCAGCGATGTTTCTAAAGATATTATTTATCACGTCTGACATTGAAAGTGATTTACTCTCAGCGCTTGGTGTCGCAGTAGCTGAGGAAGTGGCGATACCGGCGACTTTGTCGGACAAGGTCGTAATACTGTCTGCCATCAGCTTGAAGCCCTTTATTTCGTTCGCCTCGATCTTGTCTGCCTTGATCGTTCCCATAAAGATCGCGTTTCCGTCAGAAGTGATCTTTACATTCTCATTCCCCTCTTTATCCTGCATTACAAACATTCCGGTGGCGAGAATATCCTGAGTAATCACTTTCGGAGTAATCATTTCCACTCCTGCGACTACCCTATCAGTCATTATTTCGGAAATATTGACCGAAGCGGTTGAAACTTGATTTTCATTTTGTTGAATCAGATTTGCAAGTACATCTCCCTTATTCGAAATATCAATTCCACTCATCACATCAGCTAGTTTTGCACCGTTACTCTCTCCGTTTTTCACAAAGACCACAACTTTTCCAATTCCTTGCCCACCAAATCCCGTCATTGCAGTACCAATGACTGATCCCGCCTTTGTTGCTTTCATCGCCACTCCGAGAATTGATGATGAAGTCAGATAGTCTCCAGCCTGAATTGCTCCATTTTCTGCACTCACCTTAACAGGCACTCTTCCAGATAAGGCCACGGGGATAGCTTTTGCTCCCTCATCAGTCACTCCACCAATTGTAATTCCTGGTCTAGTGGCTACAATTCCGAAGACATTTGAGTCATAAGCCCGACCGCTTTTCTTAACTCCGGTGGAAAGGGTAGTGTCAAGAGAAACCACATCCCCTGCTGCAATAGTCTCATCGTTCGTTGTATAAATTTCGGCCAAATCGGCACCGGTGTCTACTACAGTCGCAATTAACGATTGAAGCACAAGTGTGTCAGATTGGGTCGATGTTGCACAAAGGCGATAGGTCTGAGCCGATGCGCCTGGATCTACATCTACACTTGCCATCTCAAAACTTCCCACTGTAGTGTTGTTACTAGATACAATTGAGATTGTATTTGTTTCTAACAGAGTTGAGTTTGCACAAGTTGTTCCCCCTCTCTCAAGGGTAACTGTCAGTGAGTGATCTGTATTGTTTCCACTCACAATATTTATTTCACCCCTGATTATTACGTCACCATTCGCTGTAGACGGAGTGATTGACACAGAGGTTATCTGTGTATCAGTCGTAACAGCTACCCCCGTTTCAGATGTCCCATACGAAGCCGCATGTTGAAGATCCGACGTCGCACTCGCCCCAGTCGTATCACAGTTCTTCCATGCGCTTGCTTCAAAACATCTAAATTTCCCTGTAGAAGTGTTGTAATAAGTACCCCCATTTACTCCGGTCGGATCAGCTGTTCCATTATCAAGAACAAGTAAATCAGGAGTTGCAGAAGCACTGTTCCCGATTCTCACCTGACTACTCGACCCACTCACTCCTGCAGTCATCAATATTCCACCTGTTCCTGATTGAATGCTCGTCGACCCCGTTGAGGCGGTTGAGCCAATTGTGAGGGTCTTTGCACCTGTCCCACCAGTACCAAAGTTAAGAGCTTGAATTCCGGTACCGGTACCGATATTTATTGTTCCGGTAGAAGTTCCGCCGGCAATCGAGACATTAAAGTTCGAAGAATCATTTAAGGAAATGGCTGCCCCGATTACTGTTAGTCCGGCGTTGCCATTGATGAGGCCGGAGAAGGTTTTGTCTCCTGCGAATGTTTGGGTACCGGTAGTGACTACACCTCCGAAAGATCCACTGGCCGGTTCTAGATTTAAGGCTTGTCCGGTTAGTGTTGCTCCGTTGGCATTGGGAGTTGCTCCTATCGCTGAGAGAGTCACGTTTCCGGTGTTGGTTCCCGACGTTGATCCCGATACGTTTGATGCGGACACGGCTCCGGTACAAGTAATGTTGCCCGTAGCATTCGCAATAGTACACCCGGTCGCTCCTGATCCGCCACCAATCAAGATGTCACCTGTCGACGTACCGTTTAAATTAAGTGCTCCTGTTGATCCACCATCGATGTTCATGGCATTCGCACCCGTGGAAGTTACCGTACCGGCACCCGCAAAAGTAATTCCTGTAGATGTAATTCCAACTGTGTTAATACTTGTTGTACCGGAGACTGTCAGTGACCCTAATGTTCCGACGCTTGTCAGCGATGAGTTCACTACGTTAGATGCGAGTGTTGTTCCGGAAATATCAGCCCCAGCATTAACTGTAATTGAAGCATTCGGGAAAGTTATTACCCTGGCTCCGGTTGGATCCGTAAAGGTGAATGTCGTTTTGTTTGCGTCAGGGGTGCCTCCATCGAAGACAAAGGGCGAAGCTCCAAGTATATTGGCACTGCTTAGTGTTACGTTTCCGGTTGTGACAGCGAATCCATTACTTGCTGTGAGAAGTCCGGCAGATGTGATAACTCCAGTACTAGAAGTAGTAATATCCCCCGGCGTAGTTATGTTTCCGGAAGTCAATGTAACCCCCGTTGCTCCTGTGATCGCACCTGCTCCGGTGATATCAATACTTCCGGAGTTGAGAATGTTCTCTAGAATTCCTGTGATTAAAATTCCATCATTGATTGTTCCGGCCGTTTCTGCAATTTGAATCGCATTTGTCATCGTCCCTGCTCCTGTTTGCTCAACCAGAAGTCCATTAGTTAGTGCTCCAGAGGCAATCGAATTAAATATTCTCTGAGCCGAGACTCCCGCTGTATCTTGGTTTTCTAAAGTAAAGGAAGTTGGAGTGGCGACGTCGCCCAAAACAAATTCTATGTTTTTTGCCGTCGTAGTTGTAATAGTGCTGCCTGTATCGTATGTAGTTTGAAGAGTTCCTCCACCGCCACCGGTATTGTCAGTAGCGCAATACCAAACATCGGTAGTATTATTCCATTTCAATATTTGCCCATCACCACACCCATGAAGTAATGTTAGTGCTCCTGAATCAAATTCCATACCGGAATTACTGGAAGTCGCACCGGTCGTACCTGAAGAAGTGAGATTTATTTGTAAAGAATTGGAATTATTTGTAATTCCATTACCTGTGAGATCTGTGATTAAATCGCTTCCCAATTTAAATGTCGAAGACACTGTTGCATCTCTTGCTATTAATCCTTGGAATCCACCTACACGAGTGACTATCGAAGATTGTTGATCAAGAATGTCACCCGAACCTGCAATTGAAAAAGCAGGATATGCGAGGAGAACATCTGGATCATACCAACCTGGTACTACTTGAATCGCAATTCTCTCAACTCCTGAGGTAGACTTTGCTGCCAAAGCTTTTCCAATTGTGGGACCTGGTTTGGTTTGCTTCATACCGACACCGGCCACCGAACTAGCTGTAATCGGATCACCTACGGCAATATTTCCATTGGTCGTGTCTACTTTTGTATTTACCCGACCAAGCATACCGACAATCGCTTTTCCGGCATTACCGTCGGTCCCAAACGTGTCATTACCCACAAAAGCCGCCGTATCCGAAACTACTCCCAAAATTAAGTCTCCCGTCACCGCTTTCTGATTTCCACTGGTTTTGGAGGCAATAATGTCTCCGTCTGCCGGACTATCAATCACCTCGGTCCATTCAGCTAAGTCAGCACCTCCGGAAGTAAACTGTACTCCGGCATTATTTAGAACGATTCTACCCACACCCTGACCAATAGTAGATGCCGTGGCCGATCTATAAAACTGCATAAATCTAGTTAAGTTCCCTGTCGTCGTCCCCGTACTTAACGTCATTACCGAATTATTAACAGAGCTTGTCTGATTTAGGTTTGTCACACTTGCACTCGCCGTAGCAGCGTTGTTATCTACTACAGATAATTTCAAAAGTGGGGTTACTGTTCCGATTCCTACTTTGTTATTTGTCGCATCTACAAACATCGTATTAGAATCAAAATTAATTCCACCTGTCCCCGCGTTTATATTCACAGTTCCTGTCGATGCGGTTGAGCCAATCGTAAGGGTCTTTGCACCTGTTCCACCGGTGCCGAAGTTTAGAGCTTGAACCCCTGTTCCGGTACCGATATTGATGGTTCCGGTAGAAGTTCCACCGGCAATCGAAACATCAAAGTTTGATGAATCGTTTAATGAAACAGTGGCTCCTGTGATGGTCAGACCCGCAGTACCCGTTAGTAAACTCGAGAATGTTTTTGCTCCTGCTAAAGTTTGTGTTCCATTGGTGACTACACCTCCAAAAGAAGCACTGGCCGGTTCTAGATTTAAGGCCTGTCCGGTGAGTGTGGCTCCATTGGCATTAGGGGTAGATCCAATTGCTGCCAAAGTGACATCTCCGGTGTTAGTTCCCGAGCTGGATCCATTAAAATTCGATCCGGATAATCCTCCGGCACAACTTAGAGCCCCTGTAGCATTTACAATGGTGCATCCCGTCGAAACCGAACCTCCACCAATTAATATGTCTCCCGTTGATGTTCCGTTAAGGTTCAACACTCCTGACGCACCTCCATCAATACTCATGGTGTTCGCCCCGGTCGAGGTCACTGCTCCGGTACCGGCGAAAGATAAGGCAGTAGCGGTCACTCCGATGGTATCAATCGAAGCAACTCCTGTTAAGGCTCCGGAGTTAATGATCAAACCATTAATTGTATTGGTTGTAGTCGGACCCACAAAAGCTCCTGCTGAAGTAATTGTTCCTATTCCTGACGTAGAAATATTTCCTGAGGTAGTCACAGCATCTCCAGCAGTACTTGGTGACAAAGTAGTTCCCGTTCTACTCCAGTAGCCAATTGTTCCCGATGTTGGAGCAGTGGATGTCAATTGTTTCGATCCGTCTGTATAAACCGCCGATGAGGCAGTCAGTCCGTTATCAATAATGTTTGCGAAAGTTCCCAATCCGGCTGATGAAACCGACCAAGTAGTTCCACCTGTCAAGGCCAATGTCGTACCAACCGTGCTGCTACCGATTGTAATTGCTTTGGCATTCGCATCATTACCAATTAATATATTCCCCGTCCCGGATTGCAAAGTGATTGGTGTATTGAGAGTTGTATTTCCAAAGGTCAAACCACCAGTATTAGTTGTATTTATTATGGTATTGCCTTCAGCTATCACTCTAAGGGGGGCCGCCGTAGAACCTACTTCTGTAGAAGCTTCTAAAATATACTGTAAACCGGCTCCGTTTGTAGATGGAGAGCTTTCACCAAAACTAAAGGCTGTGTTATTCACAGTTGTCAGAGACCAGTTCCAGATTTGCGCATGATCACCATTACTAATAGTGTTTCCTCCTGTCGCCGCGGTTACAGCAGAAAGAGCGGCCCCAGAACCGGCACCACAAGCAGCATCGGTTTTATTACATAACACTTTCCACGCTCCACCTTCATAAATATTAAATTTTCCAGTCGAGTCTAGTAGTATTGCCCCATCTGTTCCAGCCGCAAGCGATGTTGTATCTTGGTCAACCACTAAAATATCTGGGGTTGACGATCCACCTCCTCCACCACCTATTTGAATAAAGCCCGAAGATGCGCCGTTGGTATTAATTGAAAGTGTAGAAGCCGTGGACGTAATATCACCACCATTAACGGCTAGGTCACCCGAAAGTGTTAACCCGGTAAATGATGGTGAGGCGGCCGTGGAAATTCCTTGAATTGTATTGACGACACCACTCGCTACACTGAAGTTGGTTGGGTTAAATGAAGCAACTCCTTTAACAGATGTTGATGCGTCAATTCCGGCAATTGTCAGAACTCCCCCAAGCGAAACTGGTGATCCAGATACCGAAATACCTGTTCCTGTTGTCGGTGTGACCGTAACTGAGGAGTTTGCCAAAGCAGCATTGCCGATAGATCCGGCCGGCAGACTAACTGTCCCTCCGGACACCGTCAATCCTCCGCTTAAAGTTATTAAATTACTTGTTGAAGCACCTCTTGCTGTGACATCTGCTAAAGTATCGGTACTTGTACCCGATCCGTCTGCACCGTCTGTTCCAGTCGCTCCCGCAGGACCCTGTGCCCCGGCTATTCCCTGGTCCCCCTTATCTCCCTTGTCTCCCTTATCCCCCTTTGGTCCTCCTGCTGGTCCGGGAGGTCCTGGTGGCCCAGCCACAGATGTTAGTCCAGTTGCCGGGAATCCAGGACTTGGTTGAGAAACAATGGTAAAAGACCCGTCCTCTAAGTCCTGCTTCACTTGGAAGAAAGAGGCTATTCGTCCCAAACTCAGAGGGATACCAACCGCTTCCTGTACCGGTGTGCCGGTAGTGGCCGCCAGTACCCGGCTGTCGGACTTTCCCTCCATACTTATCGAAAGTTTCAAAATCTCTTTTCCGATCAAAGTAGTCATTGCATCAGGCTCCTTAAGGATGTTTTCGACCCTCACACTCGACAACTTTCCTCGAGTATCAAATGTACCCAAAATCTTTATATTGGTCGTCAAAGTTTGCAGTTCAAAGTCTCCGGCAAGTTTTCCCCGAACCACTTTCCCGCTGACGATCTTTACCGGTAAGTAAGTATTGTCCGGAAGAGTAACCGAGGTGACTCCCCTTTCGACCAACTTGGCCGTCTCTTTTGCGCCCTTTTTGGAGATAAAGATGTCCACGTTTCCGTTGACTTCAGCGATCAGCCCTGAGTCGCCGTTCTGATATGTCAGCTCGACTTCGTCTTGAAATTTTTCATTGGCGATATTTGCGTTCTCCAACCCGGCAAAGGAAAATGTCCCGTCTGTCCGCAACACAGCCATCAAAAATGGCCGTTCAAAAACACTTTCCATCAACACGGCTGGGGTTACGTCCGTCACTTCAGTCGGAACCACCGGCTGTTTTGATACCGGAATAGCAAGATTAAATCTTCCAACTACGACTATAAAAGAAACGGCGGTAAAAACCAGAAAAGTCACCAAGATCCCCTTGATAGCGCGGTTGTATTTATCTCCAGTGACCGGTAAATATAATTCCATTTAAATTCTCATAGCTAATTACTCCATCCTATTTTTAGAAAATACAAATGAAAATGACACGGTAAGGACCGCTACCGACAAGAGGAAAAGGACGATCATCAGCCCTGACCGGCTGACATCGAGAATTGAGAAAACCGGCTCGAAAATAACCACCGTCCAGCTCAGATCCTTCGCCTTGCTCGATCTGAATAAAGTGTACTTGCCTTCCGAGTCGTAACCTATTTCCGCCCCTGCTGGCCTGGACCACATCAAATTTGTCGTGTCGGACTCGGTAATCTTTTCCCCGGTAATACCCACTTGGGGGGCAGAGAGCCACCTGCCACCACCGTCTACCAGCACCACCCTCTGTTCGAGAGACGTAGTCGCTATCTCATCCATCCTGTCTCCCAGTGCGTCGAGATTGATAGTGGCTACCATGGCACCGATCACGACGCCTTTTTCCGTAATCGGAGTTCCTATAATGACTGCCGATTTCGACACTCCTTCCAAAGGTTCGAGAGTTCGGGAAAAATACTTGTTCTCACCAATAATGTTTCGGAAAAAAGAGTCACCCGCATAACTCCTGCCAACAATGAAGGAAGAAAATGGATAAGTGGAGATAGTTTTCCCGGAACTATCGAGGACCAACACCATTCCGAGGTCGGCATTGTTCTTAAATATGGCTTTGGTAAAGCTATCCATTCCTTCCCGGTCACCTGCTTTAAACGCCTTTTGAAATAACGGATTTTGAGCAATACCATCCAGAGCGGAGAAGCCACCCAAGACTGTATTTTCCGCCGTCAGCCGGCCAAAATCGGCTTTCTCGGCGAGATTAATATTGGCATCTTTCATCAAAATGGACTGGACAATGGAAATAAGAACGATAACTAAAGAGAAAAACATCAGCACCGTTCCAAACATCCGAAAAACCATTGGTCTGTCTGTCTTAAACTTACTTTTGAATGTTTCCCAGAAAGGCATGATCATGCCGATCATTCCGGCAATCAAAACGAAAAAGGCTCTGTCCCAATAATTGTTATTGGCAAAGTACAAAGCCAAAAAGATCAGCAGTATCCCGCAAAATGCGGAAAACGTCTTGAGTACTTTTTTATCCCAAAAGAAGCCATAAAGAGTCACCATTACAAGCGACACCACCACGAAAAACCAGACCCACTTAAACCCATCCAACATCGCAAGGAGTCCACCGGCTATCGGGGACAACGAGGGGTCGGCCGGATAGAAGAAGAAGATAAGGGCTGTAGCGATGAGCAGACCTTGAATATATAGCATGTAGGCGGTGGAAGATCTGACGGCAAAGACCGCTTCGATCAAGATCGCCATCGCAAAAAGGCCGTAGATGGCCAGTCCATCCGCATCATTTCCCATTAGAAGTATCCAGGACAGTCCCGCGTAGGTAGCAAACAGGACTACTCTGAAGTAATTACTGAGGTTCCGGTAACGGATAAACTCCTCTTGGATCATGTCAGAAACAATCAAACCGATCCCCGATAGGATCAAAGACACCCTGATAGGAGTAAACCACATCGAAAACCGGCCTACTTGCAGGGCGTCTACTTGCTTGGTGTGTAAGAACATGGAAATTCCCAAGATGATCGAGCTCAAACCGATAAACCAATCAAACAATCTCGGGATGGTGACCCGCTCTTCAAACCACAGTCTTAAGGTGTTTATAAACGGCTCTCCGCTGATTTCTTCCAGACTTTTTCCGGGACGCGGTGTGGGCAGGACCAAAGGACCCATTTCTTTTGGTTGGACTTGTTCCTTGACCTCGGCCACCATCTCCTCCACCATTTTCTTGTTCTCGATCCTCTCACTCCCTCCCCCAAATCTATCTATTTCCGACTGCGGGATCCGGAATTTACCCTTTCCGATACGAACAGATTTGATATCACCATCCTTCAAAAATGAATAAATACTGTTCATCGAATAACCAAGCAGCTTCGAGGCTTCTTTGACCGAGTAAGTTTTTTCCATTTTTTACAATATGTAACAATAATTACAAGTATCTACAATCCACTGTATAGGAAAAAACACTCTCTGTCAAACCTCAATTTGTGCGTAATATTACACCTGGTTTAATTAAACGATTTCTGGTTTAAATAGTCGTGCCTATTTTTCCCTTTCGTGATAAAATATCCTCTGTTAACGACAAAATAATCAACCAACATGGCAAAAAAAGGTCCCCGACAATCAATGGGTTTGAAGTGCAGTAAATGCGGTCACTTCAACTATATCTCCGAACGCAACAAAACAAACACTCCCGAAAAACTGACCATCAGTAAGTACTGCCGCACCTGCAGAGATCATACCGACCACAAAGAAGCAAGTAAGTTAAAGTAAGACCGCCCCCGCAGCTATCAAATATTCCTTCTTGGTGTATAATATGGGGTATTCTTAGCTATCATGGAGGTTACTTTGAAAATTTCAAAGACAGATCGCGCTGCCATAACCAAAATTGTTTTTTGGGTTGTATTAATCATCGAAGTCGTGCTGATGAATTCCAACGACCTGTTCCCCATTGTCACAGCCACCGGCTGGCTCTGGTTTATTCTGCCCGTAGCCATCACCACCACCCTGGCTTGGCTCATCCTCAGCCGTTTCGTTTCCAAAAGGAGATAACATGACCGACCATCAAACCGTTTTATCCTTGTCCAATGTTCGTATGACAGTCGCCAATCTGATTGGCGCAACTCTCAGTTCCTACCAATCCAAAATAGACTGCGGAAACAACCTGCTCCGCGTCATCACCGACACGGCGGACTTCTCAATCGAGTTTCTGGAGAAACTCGCTGAGCTTCCCGGTTCCCTCCTCTATTTCCAAGCCTACGGTTTGGACGGACAAGGCAATGGGGGTTCGATCTTCATTGTCGGCGGTGACGCTACCTTCATGAAGGTAGCCGTCCGTCAGCTTCAATCCGATGGAGTTCATCTCGCAATTTACTAGACTCATCACATCCCCACCCTCTTTGGTGGGGATTTTTTGTGATTCCAAAACTTACACTCTCATCATCCCCAAACTCTTCGGAAACTCATCACCTTTTTTAGTTACTAGGAACATTAGCTTAGACTCCAAAACATAGGTCTTCTTCCCCTTTTCATCCTTACCTATCCGATCATCCCACCACCGTTCCTCAAACTCCCACAAAGCCACAAAACGGTCTTTGCCGGCGTAATGACCATATGGGTCGGCAAACCTCAAATACCCTTTCTTTTTGTTCACTTCCAGCGCTACACAGTAATGCCCTTGTTCACCTTTGACTTCTGGAGCACCAATAATCTTATTCCAAAAATCACCCCATTTATTCACTTCATCATCTCCATATTCGTCCCCGGAAAATATCCCCTGCCAGTCGACCCCCACAAAATAGCCATTATCCAGAAGATTCTGGATATCTTCAATCGTAGCTTCACTTTTCCACCACACATCCAATTCTGGATACATTTCTTGTAGCCCTTTAGACAAATCATTCAATGGAATTCCTTCCCTCATTACCGTTTTGCGGGCCTTACAGGCATCGATCAGAGTCTCCTGATCCATGCTCAACCCGAGGCTGGATACCAACATTTGCATCACAGCCGGGCCACAATAAGACCCCGTCTCCTGTCTGGCTCGAGATAATGTAATATTCGACTTCATCCACCCATTTTACCACCCAGGCTCACCCCAGTTGCCTAGCATACTTGCTCAGCAGAGCCGCCAATACTTCGTCAAAGCTCACCCCGTGCATAGCCAAAACTTCAGTCATCGGCAAGCCCATGTCCGGACCAAAGGCGGTATTCGGATTTGAGTCGGTAAAATAAGGAATGTTCGTGTCATCATCTACCCGGATATCAAACTTGGCGTAGTCTTTGTGCTGGAGCCCAGTAAAAGCTCTTACGGCCAATTGAGTTATTTTTGTCGCCAACGGCTCCTCGACATGCTTGTAGGTATATGCCCTCTCATCATCGTAAGACTCAAAGCTGGTAAAGAAATGTTTGCCGTCCGGCTTCTTTCTAAATACTTTTTGACCCATGTATACCCTCTTCTTGGTCCCATCGTCAAAAACGACGACCGTAATCTCCGGCCCATCGATAAACTGTTCTACTATCACCGGCAATTTGTAAGTCGTGATCATGTTGTTCACCTTTCTCTGGGCATCTTTGATGGTTTCTTTGACCGCTTTGTTATCAATGCCTACACTTCCCCCGCTTTCATTAAGTTTCACAATCAAGGGTAATCCTAGATCCTCATTTACCGCTGTTCCTGCGCGACGAATAAATTGGAATGCCGGTGTTGGAATACCATATGCCATCAAAAGTCTTTTGGTCAGATTCCTATTGTTCCCAATTACCAAACCCTCCATGCCCGCTCCTGTATACAAAACGTTGGAAAGTTCCAAAGCGGCCGGCACTGAAGTTTGTAATTTATCTTTACCTCTCAAAGTGTCTACGAGGTTAATCACCACGTCCGGTTTGTCTACCAAAAGATTAGTCAAGAAATACTGGTCTCCGGTCAGGGCTTTGACAGGAATCCCTAGAGACTTCACTCTTTCCACTACCTCAGCGGCCCTCTCCTCGACTTCTACCTCCGCCTCATATGAATCTTTTGTCGGAAAAAACTCTCTTTCGACATGAGAAAAAGCTACAATCACCAGATTTAAGTTCTTCAGAGCCGCCTTATCGATCCTCACTTTTATATTTTTTCGAATCTTTGGAACCCGGACGGCGGGAACGGCAGTCTCCGTCTTTATGTCTTTTCCCGTCACTGAAGCCTCTCCGGCCACGGATTTTATTTCCGGCTGTTCTGTCTCAGGCTGGTCGGTCTTTACTTCCCTGTCGTCTTTCTTCTTTTTTAATCCAAACAAATCCTTTATGCTCATACATTCAGGATAGCACTCTCTTACCCTCTTGGACAATAGCTAATTTACTCCAGTCCAAAGTCCAAACGCCATTACCATACCTATCAAAGTCTCGGGTCTTTACAAATCCGGCTTTTTCGATGGCGACAATCGAGGCCACATTCCCTCTTTCAATCTCCGCCACTATCGTCACCACCAAACCCATTTTTTCATGCACAATCCTACATGTCTCTTGCAAAGCCGGTGTGATTAGACCACTCGGCGCACCGGGTCTTTTGGCATAGCTGACTTCCAATGCTCCACGCACCATCTCCGATGGATAGACATAAATGAAGCCATGTACCCGCTGAATCTCGGGTCTTTCTGTGTCAGCACCGGCAATCGCCAGCAAGAAATTATTCTCTTCCCCTTTCTCATTCATCCACTTGCCATAATGTTTATGGCTCATGTTCCGCACACTGGTCATCCACGACTGCACACCCGGACTCTGAACTATCTCCCGCAGATCTCTGAGATCAAAGAAAGAACTCGAGTCAAAAAATCTTACCTCATAAGTCTGTCCATCTTTTTCGAATGTTTTTCCCGTACCACCCATGCTTTAAATATATAACAATTACCTCAACTGCTGTATTATGAATTATGACCCAAAATGATTTGATGCAGATCCGTGGAGTTGTCGAAGATGTTCTCGAAGAGAAACTTGAACAAAAACTCGAAGAGAAACTTGAACAAAAGCTTGAAGAGAAGCTCGACCGGAAACTAAAACCCATCAAAACCCAGCTCAAATCGATGGACAAAAAAATCAACAAGCTCCAAAGTGGCCAAAATATAATTCTAAAATATGTCGATGACCAAGACACTCGTATAGAAAAACGCGTCAGCCGCATCGAAAACCATCTTCACCTCCCGTCATTGCGAGCCTTGTAATCAAGACGTGGCAATCTCCCTCCACCGATATTTCTGCTAAAATTACCTTGCTTTGGTCCCTGCCTAAGCGAAGCTAGGGGTGTGATGAAATGGTTATCATAGAAGTCTCCAAAACTTTTTTTCCAGGTTCGAGTCCTGGCACCCCTGCAAGTAGCTGTATTCCCCTCGCGGGAAGACAGCTAGTTTGTTATCTCGTCAGGACTCGAAAGTCGGAGCTGTTCTCGTAACGAGCACGGCGAGACGGGTCCCGAGGCTTGACCGAGGGGAGTCCTGGCACCGCTATGGTAAAATAACCCATCATCCCAGGCACCTTAAGGAGAATTCATGGCTGAAAAAACATGTAAACGTTGTGGTCAACCCAATACTACCGGTGGCGATTACTGCTGTGATCAATGCGCCACTCTTGCCGCGAGAGCGCAAAAAGCGCTTGCTCGGCGCATGGACGAGTTTTATAACCCGGACAGGGCAAGAAGGGAACGTCTGCAGCGGCAGAGACTGGCCGACGCTTTAAGCCAAGTCCTTGTTCAAGGCACTTCCTACATCGACGACTAGGTGGGAGAAACTAATGGCCAAAAAAAGAAAAAGCTTACCTTTACCAAGATTTTTCACTACTCGGTAGAAGACCCCGGTTGCAACGGCGACCATTGGGACATTGAGCTGTTGGACTCAAGGCTTTATCCAAGGCGTAGAATACGCGCTGAAGGTTACCGTTAAGGTTGTCACCAAAAATGTCCCCGACCGTGACTACTCATAATCCCTCTCTCGCAGGGGGATTTTTACTACATCATTTAGGAATCGACGCCGAAAGTATTCGGCACTAGCTCCTCGAAGCAGACTCACTTCCATTGACTTACAATCTTGGATAATAAATAATCAAAATATGAAACGAAACAACTCTGTCAAGATATTTATTGCGGCCGTTTTGTTTGTTATTGTTATAAGCGGCGCTTACTATTTCGGAGGCAAACAACAAGCTGAGGCACCCGCTATCACCCAAACTCCAACATCTGATACAAGAAAAATAACAGTGGACAACTTCCGTGAATGTCAAGTGTATCAAAGAAGTAACACCAATATCCCTCCGAACAACACTACTCTTTCGGATAGATCCGAAGTTCGTTGCGAAGTCAATGGTCAGGTAATTGTGGTATTTTCGATCACAGATAAGCCCGGCTTTGAGGATGCTAGTAACAGTATTTATCGATTCTGGAAAGACAGTGAGGGGTACAAAACACTCATAGTCGATCAAAACGGAGCCGGCAGCGGAGAAGGAAACGGCAAGATACTTTTAGTCAAACCAGATGGCTACGAAGTCCTAAAGTGTTTTTACTTTACTGCAGAAGCTTTTTCCGGCAGCTTTCTTGAGCCCCCATCCGATTCAGAGTTGGATATCGCCAGGAAGTCATCCGTGAATCTAGCCAATCCAGTATGCAACAACTTTGTTTTAATAAGCAACTTATGACGGCTTCATCCCAATCACCCTCCGCCTCTCTGTTGTGACAGCTTCTCGTATCCGGACGGCGCACAGTTAGCACACGTCAAGGCCACAAAGTTCTGGCCCATGTGATCTCTGGTGTGTTGAATAAACTTCGCCCCCTTCCCACAAAAATCACATCTTAAAGAACTTTCCCCACTACACGTTATTTCGTAAACGATTTCACTGTGGCCCATCTCGGTCACCGCATCAATATAGCGCAGCTTTTCCTGAGACAAAATTTTACTCGTATCGTATGAATTTAGTATTTCTCTTGGCATATATCTCACCCCCTTTCGACAATAAAAAAGCCTTTCGCAAAGAAAGGCTTTTTTGTTTATCTACTACTGATGTCTATGTTTACGTTTTTCCTTTCTTTGCTAATGGTTTTTTCTTCCATAGAATTGAGCTATACCGAACGGCAGTGGTGTGTCCCAAAAATGCCTCACTAAAAGATAACGCTTTCATGGCCAGATCCACGTCAAAGTTTTCGTTGGCACCGTGCATATTACAATCCTCATTACAAAGAGGAATCATCAGAGTATCGACCCCCAAAGTCTTCTTAACCTCGCCCACAAAGGGAACAGCTCCACCTACATTCTTCCGGTTCACTTTACTCCCGTATACTTTTCTCAAAAGCTTTTCAACTGCGTCAAAGTATTTATTTTCTATATCAATCTTCACCGGATCATGCAGTCCGCTAAACCTCAATTCGTAATCGACAAATTTTGGCGTCACCTTCTTCACAAACCTTTCAAAGCTTTTGGCGATGGCTTCTGCTTTTTGGGACGCCACGATTCTAAAGTTCAGCCTTACCTCGGCGTCGGCCGGCACAATATTGGCATACCCCTGATCCACATAGCCAACCTTCAAGCCCGTTATCTGGATCGTGGGTCTCAAGCCGGTTTGGGTATAAAAATCGACTCCCTTTTCGCCCAATAATATTTTGACACCAGCCAACTCGGCCAGGTCATTCGCTTCCCGCACCAACCTCTTGTTATTCAAAAGTTGTGGCCTAGAAATAACATCTGCTCTCTTATAAAACTCCGCGTATTTGATGGAGTTGTCCGCGTTGAAAACTTTTGACAGGAATTTGATCATCTCAGCTCCGGCGTTTGGCACACCTCCACCGAAGATACCCGAGTGCAGATTGTTCTTGTTGTTGGTCAGTTCACCATCGGAAACCACCAAAACGTTGCAGGCTAACTTAGCCTTATTTTGTTTCATCAGGTCTGCCAGATCGTCGTTTCCGGTTTCCTCGTTGCCCTCAATCAGAAACTTCAGATTGTGACCCAGCTTCCCCTCTTTGATCAGTTCACTAGCTGTAAAAACGTGGGCCAAGATCTGGCCTTTGTTATCCACCACTCCCCGGCCAAACAACTTTCCCTTGCTCTCACCCAAATCAAACGGTTCACCTTTCCAACCATTCTTTTTGGTGGCTGGCTGGACATCGTAATGACCATAGATGAGCACTGTGTCAAAGTCGTCTGACACATGATAGCTAGCAAACACCAATGGATTGGTGCTCTTACCTTGCCAAATTTCCACACTAAACTCCGCCCTTGTCAATACTTTTTTAAGCCAGTTCACTGTTTTTTTGATTTCTGGCAGATAATTAGGGTCCGTGGACACACTCTGGAACTTCACGAACTCAGCTAGCTGTTTTTTATATACTTCAAATTTGTTGGTCATATGTTTTATAAACAAAAAACTCTCCTTTTTAGGTGAGAGTTTTAACTTCTAACTGCTAAATATCTCTCACCACATCAATCCATTCCCCAAAAGGAGCGGTGTTTAATGGTAGTAAGACGATACTTGCTCATACTCCAAATTCTACCATACTTGATTTACAATATTACTCAGTGCCCCAATTAAAACCCAACCACCGCCCGCTTGAACTTGTCTTTGTTCGCCATGGAGAGTCCGAGGGAAATGTGGCCGTTAAAGCCGCCGAAGACGGAGACCCCAGCCTCTTTACCGACGAATTTAGAAAAAGGCATAGCTCCACCTGGGACCTCACTCCCAAAGGTGTCGAACAGGCCAAAGCCGCCGGTAAATGGATCAGAGAAAACATCAATGGTGGAGTCTTTGATGGCTATTATGCCTCTACCTACCGCCGTGCCAAACGTACCGCCGGCTTTCTCAACCTACCCGGTGCCAAGTGGAACCTCCGTGACTACATCCGCGAACACGACTGGGGTAACCTAGATGTCATGACCGACGAAGAAAGACACACCAAGTATCCGGATGCCATGGACAAACGCGAGGTCAATCCTTTCTACTTTGCAGCTCCCGGTGGTGAATCTCTGGCTGAGGTGCTCATTCGAGCCAGAGTCGGCATCTTGGCAACCTTATATCGAAAACTACCCAACAAACGAGGGGTCGTGGTCACCCACGGCAATATGATGTGGCCTATTCGCATTATCATGGAAGGCTTACTCCCCGACGAATATTTGGCCTTGAAAAAGAAAAAGGATCCTAAAGATAAAATAAATAACTGTCAAATCTTCCAATACTCCAGAATCAATCCAGAAACAGGTGAGATCTCCGAAAAATTTTCCTGGATGAGATCCGTTTGCCCCTGGAATCTAAACCCCAAGAATGACGCCTGGCGCCCCATCACCCACAAAAAATACTCCAACGAAGAACTAATTAAGTAATAAGCTACCCGATATTTCCCTATTGGTATAAAATATAGGTTGTTACATGTAAATTGAAAACTCAACGGAGGTATCTCAATGGATAGTAGTTATCAGTATGATTCGTACGAAGCAATCTATGAATCTCTTAAATCCCTTGCCACTTTCAATGCACTTTTGGAAGCCAGGCATAGAGCCGGTTATGAAAGACATGAAAGGTTAAAGGAATGGGTCATTCTGGGAAGGTTCAGCCTCGATACTTGTGGTAACACCTTGAAATTCACTGGCGAAAACATCCCAGCAGAAATGCTTAATCACCTACATGCAGTCATGACTCAGGATGACTTCAATTCATACATCAAGCTCAGATCCGAAGGTCAGGACATCTGGTTCTCTTCTTCCATTGGAAGCGGCATTCCACCAGCTCATATTGTCTGTCCTGAATGTAAAGAGCCATGGGCGGTCTCCAACTGCCACGATGTAGTCGTGGAACATGAAAGCCGAGTCGTTAAGCTGGATGGGTACTGTAGTGTGGCAGCAACGCTTGGAATGATAAAGGAATTGTGGCTGAAGAATGGGGAAGCCATCTGGCGTGTTCAACCCGACTGCTCCATCAGAAACGATCGCTATATTGACCACTCCATCCGCAAGGATGAACTTGGACAAAAGTACCAGATGCAAAAGAATGAAAATGGTTGGATTGCACCAGATGATAATTATCGAATCCAGTCTGGCGATGAAGCCATGGTCAATATCTGGACCTACCGACACCACAGATGTCACCGCATTAACCAACTTACTCGCGAGCAAGAATATTTCGAAAAAATCTTTGCTGAAGCCGGGTATAAAAAAGTTAAATTGGCTTACACTCCAAACCAATACTGCCCCTGTGATAGTTGCGCCCCTTGGTTTAAGGTTGTTGCCGACGGCATTTCCTTCACCATCGGCTGGCGAAAAAGAGTCATCAACATCGAATCAACCAACTCACGCATTGACTTCACCAAGCTATTTCAAAGTGAAGATGTCACCAAAAGCACTCACGGGATTCACGCTTGGGGACGCGAAAAATGCATCGAGTACCTCACTACTATCAGGAAAATCGTTAAATAAACTTCTGAACAGCCCTCCCATCGGAGGGCTTTTTATTTACTGTTATAATTTCTGCCAGCACGAACTCTTACATTCTCTGGAGGAACAATGTCCGAAAATTCTTATAACGTCGTTTTTGAATTCAATGAATCGACAGGTGGGGCTTATGGAGTTCGTACTTGGACGTCATATTCTAATCAAGAGGAGGCCGAAGCTCTGACCAAAGATCGCCCCCATCAAACCGTCATCGCGCAAGGAGTCACCGAAGCCGAAGCCCTTAATTTGACCAGCCTGACTCCGGAAATCTGTCGCCTGATGTGTGCCATTGAAGGCGCCTTTGAAGGCGATCCGCATGCCTCTCAGGAACGCGTCAAATATTCGCTGATTAACGCCCAGTACGCTATCGCCCACGACCGTTTGCACATTGCCCAACATTCACTCACACGCATCGACGCCCGCAAATATCTCGCTTTATTCCTCCAGCTTGTCCAGAATCCGAAGACGCCCAAAACAGCTTCGATGTCCGGTATCATGATGGTTTGTTACAATAATTTTGGCCAAGTGATCTAACTTTCACTCCAACAATGGACCCCCCCCGCCATCCGGCGGGGATTTTTTTTCACCAAAGATGTAAAATATAAGACTGAAACCCACCATCCTTGGAGGCCACTTTGAAAAAATCAACCGTTCTTTTTATCTCACTTATTGCACTAGCTCTTCTTGCTTGTAGGATAGTCACAACTGTGCCAATTCACCCTCGAATCCGAGTGAATACGCTTTAGTTAGATACGCCTATAAGCCTACCATCACCGGTTATGACCTCGCTTTTTTTGCGGAGAATACGGACCGCAACGTTTCATTAACTTACCCAAATGGCGACACTCCTGGTTTTGATGATATCCAAAAGATGTCCAGCCAAGTACCCGTCTCAGGAATGATCATTTCCGTCGTCTCGAGTGAACCAAAAGATTCTCCGATAACCGCGCTCACAGAGGCAAACGGCCACATTAATATCCATATTCCCTACCGACAGTCCACACTCTACGTCATTGGATGGACCTGTGAATATGTCTTCCGAGGCTACTCAACAAATGACGGCGTCAATTTGATTGAAGGAAACTATACTTTGCTTTGTTACCGCTGAAACCACACCCCGCCACTAGGCGGGGCTTTTCATACACTTGATATCAATCTATACAGCAACACATCAATTTTAAGTAAATAGACATTCGGTTATATCTATCAAACTACAAAACAGTAGTACCTAAAACAACAATTTTCATAAAACCTCCAAGATATTGCATTTCCAACTCACATATGCTACATTATGGGTTCAAAGGCAAACTTCGTTACACAGAAACGTCGCTTCAAAACACATTTACATTAAGAGGAGGTGCCCCATGCATCTAACGGTCGTCCAAAACAAGAGACGGCCAAATCAAAAGATATTTACGATTTGGCCCGGTCAATCAGAATTCTTTTTCGGCAACAGATTCGAAATCCGCCTTTCACCAGATGACCCGGGGCCATGTAAACCAATGGTCAGGTTTGTACCTAACTGCGAAAAGCTCCCGGAAACCAATCACCTTCTTCGCCATTTCCGATGATCCGGAAACAGATGAAACCATAGAGATCATTTTCGACGATTCTCCTTTTGAGTAAACCCAAACACTCCCCCTCGGGAGTGTTTTATTATGTACGGAAACGCTTAAGGCCCCCTGCACGCAGGGGGCCTTTTAAATATATTGTCTATTTCTTCTTGGACTTGCCTTTGCCCTTGCCCATCTTGCGATCGCGCGGGCGCAAGCCGAAGTCCTTCTTCTTGCCCTGACCGCGCTTGGCCGCGCTGTGGGGCTTCTTGTGATGCACCGTCTTCACGGCATGCTTCACGAAATCCAATTTGGTGATGAGCTTGTTGAGCCCCTCAACCTCTTTGGCCGCAGCCAGATCAAAGCCATAACCGATACGGCGAATACCTTTGATCTGCTCATAATGAGCGACGAATTCGGCACGGTAGCGTTGGTCAAAGAGATCCTGACCATCATTTCCAGCCTCATTCTCACGCTCGACGAAGTCGCTCGCACTCTTGAGGGCCAAAGCCCAAGTGCGATTGAGATCGTTTTTCGCCCACTCCCGCGCGAATTTGCGGTAGGTGGCGATCCATTGGGCTTTGAAGGTGTTGAACCCTTCGGTAGAAACGAGCACCTCTTCCATCGCGGACTCGAAAGAATACACGACATCAGCGGGCATCGTTACGATGACTTCTGGTTTGAAGCCATCACTGCTTAGAAAAGCTCTCGCGAGCTCGACCAAGTCAGCCTTGATTTTGGCTCTCGCCAACTCTCAATCCTCCTCTGGTAGCTAAAAAGAAAGGAACGACGTCTCTCGGTCGGCACGGCGTGCCGACCAAATGAACACGTATCACAAACGGGTATTTTACTCATATAACTTTCTCTTGTCAAGTATATAGGTTCTATCTTTACAAAGATACATGAAAACACTATGAGTAGTAGTCGTTCAAGTTCAAGCACCTCAATTTCACCCCTCATTCTGCTCTTCATCCTTTTGTATTTCTTCCCCTTGGCCCATATGATTCGGGAATTTCATGGACGCGACGTGGTCGTCGAATACAAACATTATTTCTTCCAGGAAGACACCCTTGACTTCGCCTTCTATGCCGAAGGCACCTGCAACGTCAAATTCAATATCACCAATGGACACAGACCCAACGAAGAGGCTCCTCTCCCGCGGGACTTCTCCGTAACCGTCGACGGTGATTCCATAATTCCCGTCGAAAAGCATTTGACCCAACACAACCTTCCTTCGTATTTCGACGTCACGATTGCCTGCGGCGAAGACGCGCCGGAAACCCAGCACTTCCGCTAAAACAAGTCCCGAAAGGGACTTTTTTTGTACACAGTACTCTATCGACAATTTGACATTAGAGCCTAAATATGATATGCTATAAGCTGTTACTTTTGTTGCACCCTGAGATCGCGCCCCGCGCCCTCTCTAATCCATTCCACCCTACATGAGGAGACGAATAATGGCATATCAGATCGCAAAACTGCTCACAGCCGAAGAAGAGACAAAGGCCGCCAAGGCCTTCCTTCCGAAGTACATCCTGCTCCACCGCGGCCTCGGTCACGCACTGCGGGGCGGCCAAAACCGCTACTACACAGAAAGAAATGAGCACGTCCATCTCGAATATGCGGATGACGTCGCGGAACGCGATCAGGCAGACGCCGACTTCGCTCTCAAGGCCTATCGTCAGGCCGAAGCCGAAACCGCCCGTCAGGCCGAAGAAACGGCCAGACTCGCAGCCGAACAGTTCGCGCACAATGAGCAACTCCGCCAGCAAACTGCAACAGCCACGACGGAACAACTTTTGGCCGCGCTCTACCGCCAAAGTCCTCAATTGGCCGAAGAACTTAAGGCAAAGATGGATGCGATTGCCGCCAAGCGTGAGGACGCTGCCGCAGTTATCGCGGCAAAAATGGGTGAGATTGAAGGCTACGACAAGGCCCTCGACGACCTGAAGAAACTCGTCCCGGCAAAGAAGAACTCCCGCCGCAAAGCATAACCGCGTTTCCACATACGCCGATAGTCAAATGCCCTGCTCAAACGAGCAGGGCATTTTTATGGCAAAAACCTTTCAGAACCCCTTAATGTCATTCCTGGCTTGACCAGGAATCCATCCAACAAGTTCCGAATCATATTATCAACTCCTCCCAATCCGGATTTACCGTCTCAATCAAGTTTATTTTCCAAAATCTTTTCCATCTCTTCAATTGTTTTTCCCTCAGAATAGCCTCCTCTGGACTATTAAACTCTTCGTAATACACCAGCTTATTTACCTTGTATTTCTTTGTAAAACCCTCGACCACACCTGATTGGTGAATTTCCATTCTATTCTGCAGGTTCCCCGTCACTCCAACATACAAGGTTCCGTATTTGTAGCTAGCAAGAATATATACGAAAAATTTCCTCATTTCTACATTATATGGAGTTATTTAATGGATTCCTGCCTTCGCAGGAATGACTGACAAAAATTAATCCACTCATCACCCACGATGAATACTAGTCCCCAACGGCTTTTTTTAACACCTCTTCTTCCAGCTTCGAAAGGTCTATGGGTGATTTCTTGACCCTCTCCTTTTGGGTTTGTGTCACCACCATGATCGTTATCCAATTTCTCAAATGCACTTGTAGAGCTTTTTTAATTTTATCCAAAACGTCATCAACATTACCTTCAGCTCGTCGGTCATCCTGAGATTTCGCAGTAATTCCGGTTATTAGATGAGTCCCTCTACGTGCGTTATTGCTTGTATCCTTACCTCCACCTCCCGCACCCAAAGTGGCTGTCATTTTCTCCATCTCACCCACCTCACTCTTGTCAACCATAAGCTCATCAATCGAATTTATGTTAGCTTTTAGCCACTCGATATATCTCAACAGATGTTTCATCTCCGTTGATCCCTGATCCGCTTTGTTTACATAATCTATTACATCCTGTACCTCTGCAATCGGTGATTTTTCACCACCCTCACTAGTATTAATCTTATTTTCTAGTTGATTCAATACAGCCGTCCTGGCGATTTCGCTTACAGTTTTGTCTCCCTGACGTTTTTTCTTTCCTCCCCTGCCCCCGCCACCGCCACCACCTCGAGCTCCGCCGGGCTCAAAGTCATCAAAATCATCAGGATTCAACATTGCAAATTTTTCCATAAATATATTTTAGCTTATCTCACCGCCTTCAAAGATAGTCCTTGTAGGCCCTCGCAAGCATCAAGCCAAAATGAATAGCCACCCTTTCGGAGTGGCTATCATGCGGCGAGCGGGTGTTACCCGCTGTTTGTCTTCAAGGTGGGCGAAGATTCGCCCGCAGGAAAAGCAGTATATCCTTGCGGTCCATACAGGGTTTCTCCTTTTATGGTTCAGATTGGGGAGGAATTGCCTCACCAACCGCCGTTTTCTGCTTTCTGGTGCACCTCAGACTTTTGAGGATGCAAGTAATATATCACTCTGCTATAGGCTTGTCAAGAACCTACCTTTAGGCACAAAAAAATCCCCAACTACTTCTAGATGGGGATCATCGATCGGAGATCAGGAAGGCTACGAAAGAGTGCCGTCTACGACCTCAATCGGGTGCCCGCCTTTTTTGCGGGGATTCCTGGGTTTGTCGGTGGTCTTCGGCATCGCGGGCGTCTTGGCCTTTCTGGAACCACCGCGCTTCTTGCTAACCGGCACCACTTTCCCAACCTCAGCCTCGTCAGCTTGTTCGTCGCGAGTGGGTTTCACCCGAGTGGTCTTCCTGGTGGGTACAGTTTCCACTTCCTGATCGTCAGGCTGATCGTGCTTTACAGCGGCCGATCCACCAACGACGCTAGCCCGCCGAGACAATTGAACCGTCACTCCTTCGAAAGTCTTATCGCCTTGGAGCGCCGCAATCGTATCCTCGGTGAGGGAGTTGGCTTGTCGGAGTTCTCCTTGACCCTTACCCGGCCCACTTTTTGAACCAGAATTAGGCTGTCGGCAATCCCGACATTTGTCATTGATCTTCCAAACACCTGCCTTCTCGTCGTACCATGGCAGGAGCTTGTTCTTCCCGCACTCGCACTTCTTCCAAGGATTCTCCAGCTGATCATACAGCTGGCGGCCCCGATCGATCCATGCCCTGACTGCCTTGTAGTCCGTCGCCGAGGGACGCTCGCTCAGCCAGACCTCGTAGGCTTGACAAACAGGCGTGTTGAGGAAGGCCTCGGCGAACCGAGCGGGATTACCCTCTCGGTCAAACTGCCAGCCCCTGTATGGGCGTGTCGCCTTGCTTTCTGCCGCATTCATCTTGGCAAAGTTCACCGCAACGAAGACGTCATCGAGCAGGTCATGGGCCAGATCTAGCTTGCGCCAGGTCATCGAGCGGGAGCTCTCTGCCAATGCCTTCATTTTCGGGAAGAAATGGCAGGGGTCATCCTCGGGGTCAAGCCACTGTGCCATCAGGCCCGCGGCAGTCCCATAGCGATCCTCGAGGGCCGTCTTGGCCTGGGCAAGCTCGGTGGCCTCAGCCGCATCCTTGAAGGCTTTCGCTTCCTTCATTACCTTCGCGCACAGCGTGAAGATGGGATCCAGATCCGTGGCGGACACATCGATCTGCGGGTTCTTCAGGGTCACATCCGCCTCAGATAAGGCCGCGATCAGTTTCTCGCCCTCAGGCATGAGGGCTAGGGTTTGCAGGCGCTTCATCGCGCCTTCCAGACGTTCCACACACAACTTAAAAGCTGCTTGAGATGCCATTGCGCGCCGCCTCCTTGGCGGTGTTGAGGCCGGATAGCCTCAAAAAATAAGGGTTAGAATTTTGAAACGTACTCGCGAATAATACTACCTTATGGGATAACTGTCAAGCCTGCGCTGAAATCGCGCAATACTTCGGGCAAAAAACTTCGTACTACCCACTAACAACTCCCCTATATATTCTTCACCCTCTCCACGAACTTCAGTTTGTACCTGATTCCGGAATACGCTGCCTTGACCAAGAGGTTCACAACGAAAGTCACAAGCATCAAAAGCCCAAAGTAGATCATTCCCTGGCTAGTCACCTTCGGCAGGCTGTCGCGGGAAAGGTAGCCGATAATTCCCCCAACCACACCATAAGTCGTGATCAGCTGGAGACTCTGAATACTCTTGTTGGTCGCCTGCCCCTTGATCTCAGCGATCACCGCAATTGCTGAAGAAAGATAGTTGCCTGTCATTGTCCAAATTTCCTTAATATAGCCATGTGTGTTGGTCAGCACGTCAAACTTATATTGAAAAATATTCGAAAGGTGCTCGGCTAGCTTCATTTCCTTGGCAATATCGGCTCTGGTGTGCACGTAGGCACCCATCTGGTTTATCCGGCTACTGATAAGGTTGATCGTTTTTTGATAAGCGTCCAACTGCAACCTCACCTTCTCAACTTCTTTGCCTCTAATCTGCTTTCTCTCTTTAATTTCGGATATTTCCTCCCACAGCTTCCGGTGTATATCCAAGTATTTCTGCAGTTGATCCTTGAACTCCCGGAAAAAGATCTGCATTTCTACTAGTCCCTCCACGAAATCCTTGTACTCAGGCTTGGCAATCAAAAAAATGAAGCCGGGTGTCTTCTTCACTGTTAGCTCAGGTGAAGCTATATTGCCATATACCTCCCCATACTTCTCGTCCAAAGAAAAATCTTCCGGGTCTTTGTCTATCACCCCCACCGCAATCGGATGAACAGTTTTTATGTTCGCGAGTTCCTTCGGAGTCGGGGCACCCAAAGAAAAAATATACGCGACCGCGGGAGCAAATTTTTCGTCATAGTATTTATTAAGTTTCTCCTTGGCTTCATCAATATCACTCGAGGATAACTTCAAGATATATAGTCCGTCCTCGTAATAATGAATCTCAATCCCCTCTTTCGTTTCGGCTCTCACATACTCCAGATAACCGGCTTCACGACTCACATTCGCCAAATCCAAACCCTCATGAAGTTTTTTTAGCTTTTCCCTGGATAGAGGCAAGTCACTCTTCCCTTCAGTAAAGAAATCCGCTATTTCCGTCAGGTGCAAAGTAGTTCGCTGATACCAACCACCAAAATAAACACTTAACTTCGTTTTTTCGGGCATGCTTTCATATTATCAGTTTCCATCTTCGAAATCACTCTTTTTACCACAAAAAAAAGAACCCTTATTAGGGGTTCTAAGCAGTCACGAGCCACTCCAAGAATTCTTCAGAGCCTCAATGGCTCCTTTGAGAGCAGACTCCTCATCGGGGAATCCAAACGGAACCGGGCAGGTCGCGCCATCTGTCGTTCTGATATGAGTCATCCACGGGTAGACCTCATCGCCTGGACCGTAGAACCCAACATTCTCACCGTCACGCAATATTTCATTTGCACCTTTTTCACCCCACGGTTGAGTGGTGTAGGTCGGGTTGGCGGGATCATACTGAATCGCCAGCACGGCATTCATGAGTTTGGCTATTTTGTCCACCGGCAATGCTTTGAAGAGATGGGGTACTTCGACAAGGCCACTTGGTTGAGGTGGAAGTGATTCCAGCCATCCACCCGAAGCCACGATCGCTCTGCCATCAGGCAAGATCATCGTTCCGAGATCATAAGCCTGGGGCGGCACGTAAAAGTGCTTGCCTTCAAACGAAAAATAAATTACGTAGTCTCTCATTGGTCCTCCAAGGTTTGAAATTGTTATAGTACGAAGATTTGCGATAGTTTAGCATATCCATGAATTCAAAGACCTACTTCCCACATTATACAATACTATGGGCTAAAGTCAAAAAAACCACCTTTTTTATGGATGTAAAACGAGGCTATGTTTGAACTATGCTATATTTACGGCAAGTACCGAACGTTAAAATCCGCTGATAAAGGAGGGCCTCATGACCCCCAAGCCAAACCGAAAGCGAAAGCAAAAGGATCCCCCATTTGAAGATTGTGTCAGTATCGACACACCTATTGAGCTCTTCCAAATCCAGCAGCTCTTACGCACCGCGGGTGCAGTCCTCATCGACCTGCAAACCGGAATGGTTATCAAAGGCTTCGTCGATCTTTCGGAAATTGGCCTCATCGACACCACCAAACAACATCCATCCAAAAAAGGTCTTGGGTTCATCCCCCCTGCCGCACCACCACCGCCAAACTACAACTTCGTTGATGTCGATGCTATTCTTCTGGTCAACCAAGATTACCTCGAAAAGAATCAACCGCCCTACTCCATTCTTGTTGTAGAAGATGACGATATTGATAAATGGGCCGAGCTTGCCTACGCCATCTGCCTTCAATTTGTCGTCAAGGTCAAAGGTCAGCCAAGACCTTCTGTTACTATCAAAGTGGGCTCTATGGCTGTTTCCGACGAAAATGACCCCAAATCGGCCATAAATGCTGTCCTCCGTCGCAGACAAGGATATGGTTTCGAAGATGCAGATGCTGTTTCCAACCATTTCTTATTCGAAGAAAGTGACTACTTCGACGACGAGGAAGACTAGATTGCAATCCTGCTTCGGAGACAAAAATGTTAATTCCTAAACGTTGGCTAGTTTATGCGGCATACATCTCAAATACGGTCTGGGTCACTACCTATATCATCGTTGCTTTGACCCTCGTGGGAGCGATTAATTTGATCGTAGTATCCATCGCCGTCGCGATCTACATCGGAATTGCTACCTGGAATTTTTTTACCCCCCACTCGGTAGAGAAATAACCGCCTGAATTTCATCCACCCCGCCGCTCGGCGGGGCTTTTTATCTTGACAACCCATAGAATCCCTTCGTGATATACTTCTATCTAGTCGGAAAAGAACTTTTACTTATAAATTTTTAGGAGGCATCATGAACAGAAAAAGAATGCTTGTCGGACTTATTGGCCTGATCACCATCATCTGGATTTCAGTCGAGTTACTTAGCCCCCCCATAGATATGAGCTCACTCGTTCTAATTCTCCTGGCTACACTGGGTCAAATTATTCTATGGAGAACCACCAAATTCTGGAATACCGATTACAGGAACACCATCGACAGGTGCATTAACCAATTTATCGTTAGAGGCTGGAGCCGAAGAGCCGCCACCGATAAAATCGATATGTTGGTTGGTGCCGGAGTTTCAATTGAAGATCTTCCGGCTGTTGTAGATAAAATCCTCATCAGTGAACGTAGTCGCTGAGAGTAGGATATAATACTGTGGTACGACCATTCTTTTACATGCCACGGAGGCAAAAACATGCTTAATCTGATCGGAAACCTCTTCTCTTTCGCGATCTTCCTGATCATTGTGTTCGTCGGTTACAACCTCTATTACGACAACGTCTTCCCCTCCGCCAGCAACTCAGTTCGTGATCTCTGGGCCAAGGCCAAACAGTCCGACGCCTGGAAGAAAGCCCAAGATCTCCTCGCCAAATACTTTCCCCACTAACAAGCTTCACGCACTTTATCCGCCTCTCCATGAGGCGGTTTTTTTATCTTTTTCCATCTCTTACAATGACAAATTCAAAACATTCTGTGTACAATCTCTGTACATGATCAAAGTAGTCACCATCGGTGGCGGCACCGGTGCACCGGTCATTATTCAGGCACTTCTTCAAGCCGGCTTTACCGATCTTTCCTGTATCTGTGCCAGCATGGACTCCGGTGGCAAGACCGGTATTATCCGCTCGGACGAACGCGACCATGTTATCGCCATCTCCGATCTTCTCCGCAATCTAATCGCCTTAATCACCTCCACCAACCACAAAAAAAATATTCGAGCCTTTACCGACATGGTTTCTTTTATCGACGGCCGACAGAGGAATCTTGGCTACACAATTTACTATGCCATGTTAGAAAAATATCAAAACAATTTTCTGAAGGTCCAAGAGCATTTGGAAGATCTATTGGGCATCAAATTCGGTGGTACTGCCATCCCTATCACCACCGACTCCAGCAATCTCTACTTCAAGACTAAAGCCGGTCAAACTTTTCGCGGCGAACATGAGCTGGACAAACAATCCATGTCCAAAAACACCATCACTAAACTCTGGCTCGACCCCAAAGTTCAAGCCTCCCCGGAGGCTATCAGGGCTATCAAGACCGCCAAATACATTATCTACTGCCCCGGAAGTCTTTATGGTTCGATTCTCTCCAACTTCCTCCCAAGGGGCGTCAAAAAAGCCCTCAAAGCCTCAAGAGCCAAAAAAATTCTCATCACCAATTTGGTCAGCAACCGCAACCAAACCCACCACTTTACCCCCAAGAAATACCTACGCGTTTTCCAACGATACACCGGCCTCAAAAAACCCTTTAATATTTTTCTGGCTCCCAAACAGTCCAAGTTACGTTTTAATCGCCTGCACCCCAAGATCGCCGCTTCTTACGCACACGAACATTCCCATTTTCTCGGCTGGACCAAGAAAAAGCTCAAGGGGCTTAGTCAATACCACATCAAAGTAGTAACTTCTGATACTATTTCCATCACGACCCGGCTAAATCGTCTTCGTCACGACCCTGAAAAACTCGCCCGAGTCTTCAGAAAGATTATCAAGTAACTTGATTGTGCTACAATATTAGCCGTAAGTTATCCCGCACGTTTATTCACAAGGAGTGAAAAATGGCATTACATTTTCCAAGTATTTCAGATCTTCTTTGGTTTTGTATAGTAACCGCTCTCTTCATCTTCTACCTGACCATAAATATGCGCCTGAAGGGTACCAGCTTCAGAAAGTCATTCAAAAACCATTTCTACGTAGTTTGGGTGCTTGCTTGGGCATTTTTTCAAAGTATCGGCATTGGTATCGTTGAAGTTATTCTCGTCCTGGGATTAACACTCATTTTGAAATCTGTGGAATCACAGCTCGTAAGGGATTCCACCGATACTCCATCCAAGTAATGTTGCACTTTTGCCCCCTCCCTTGGGGGCTTTTTTTACCACAAAAACACAACCATTTTCCCGGCTAGATAAAATAATACTAACCGTACAACAGCTTCCAAAAAAACAAATCCGTTCCACTTTATGCTTTCCAAGAACATAGCCTGCCAAAATCCACATTTTTGACGAAAGGTCCTTCAAAAGCACTTTGTGCACAGTTTTCCCCTACTCAAATCTGCCCTGCTCTACTTTGACATCCTTCGAAAGTAGGCATTCGTTAGAGATATTTAGTCCGTTTTGATGAGAAGGTCACGTGGAACGGACATATGGTCTACACCTGACAGCAATCATCGGTACATCAGCCAAGCATAGCTTGGCTCTAGGGCTGGCAGGGTTGGGGTCTTTCCCCGTTTAATTCAAAATTGGGCAGACTGTCTCAAAAGACGAATCTCTCAAGAACTACGTCCCCCATAAGCGGAGCTTGTGGAGGAAAAACCTCCCAAGTCCCGGCACAGCTTCTAGGGCCACATTCATTTAATACTTTTTTCACGACCAAGTCAAATTACAAAAAGCCCCGGCGCAAGCCGGGGCAAATCACTACTCCATTCCCAGCACTCCGGGAGGCGGGATCTTAAAGCTCTCAAAAACTCCCTTGCCAAATCCCAACCTAACCATACCGGCCACATTTTCAGTGGTGGCCTGAACGAATCGAATTGGCATGCCTCTGAACTTTCCTCCATCGTCTTTGTAAAAATGGTCGGCATACAGCAGAATGGTTACGTTGTTATGATCTTCTGGCAACATATGCACCAAAGTTTCGATTAGCTGCCCAAAGTCCCCATCCAATTTCAAAGCAGACGTCACATAGAAAGCCATCAGTCTTCTCCTTTACACTGAATTTCACACTGAATTATCGATCAAAGTACCCCCTAATTATACCCCACATCTCTCGATGTCAAATCAACCCCAAAAAATATTACAAGCGTGATAAAATAACTCGATGTCTCGACCACTTGAATTTTTACGCTCGGTCAAGCTAGAGCTTGCCCAAGTAAAATGGCCTTCACACAAAGAGGCCATGAAGATGACTGTACTGGTAATTGTCACTACCATCATAGTCGCTCTCTATTCCGGCGGACTAGACTATATTTTTACCGCTGCCCTTCAGACAGCACTAAACCGCTAAATAACAAAAATGAAGCTAAAAGAAGAAAAAGTACCAGCCATTGATTCTAACGCCGCCCTCAAGGTGGCCGACCCGAATCACATCGTTATCACCCCGGAAGTCCCAGACTCCGCCAAATGGTACGTCGTGCACACACAGTCCGGTCACGAGAACCGCGTCGCCATTACTCTCAAGACCAGAGTCGAGTCCATGGGACTGACCAACAACATCTACGAGATTCTTATCCCCACTCAAGAAAAAATCAAAATCAGCAAAGGTAAGAAGATCACCATCAAAGAAAAACTCTTTCCCGGCTATATCTTGGTTCGCATGATCGTTACCGACGATGCCTGGTTGGCCGTCCGCACCACTCAGGGAGTCACCGGTTTTGTCGGCACCGCCGATCAACCCACTCCACTTCCGGAAAACGAAGTCAAAGCCATCACTGCTTTTGGTGAGCAAGCGGCTCCCAAATTCCAATCCGCCTACACCATTTCCGAAGCCGTCAGAATCATCGAAGGCCCCTTCACCGACCTTCTGGGGACCATTTCAGCCATCGACGAGGCCAAAGGCAAGGTCATCGTCCTTGTCTCCATCTTCGGCCGCGAAACCCCCGTCGAATTAGACTTTCTTCAAGTTTCAAAAATCTAATTTCTTTTCCCTAGTTGCCCCATAATGGTGTAAAATACTCCAGATTCAAAAACTTTGAAAATCTCCAGGAGGACCAATGTTTATTCTAACTTCTCTGTATGTTCTTATTACAGCCATGATCAGCAACGGGTTTAAGAGAACTTCGGACCAGTTGGTGGCCGCTCTTTTGGCCATCATGATCATCGGTGTAATGGTTGGGTTCATTTTCTACGCCATCACCATTGTTCCCGGGCCAGCCACGATTGTCGGAATCCTGTTGCTTTGTCTAGTTTCAATTGTCCTTGGATCCGGTTTTCATCAATAATATTACTACCACCCTCTCGGACTGCCTTCTCCAAAATCCCGCTCCTTTAGGCGGGATTTTTTGCCTGCCCGTATCCCGCCATGCGGAAAGCTTTTGCAGGCGGGCCACAAAAAAGAGGGGGCATATTCTGCCTCCTCTTTTACTACAAATATTTCAACATGTGCAGGTCAATTCGTTCGCATCCACTCTTCTGATGCTTTACGAAGGCATCCCAAACCTCATTCGCTCTATCTGCAGACACACCACTGTGAAAGTTCAAGGTATCCACAAAACCACAGTTTAGGCACCTGACTACTTGCTGAGCAAACTCATGATAATCCATGTCTACCCCATCCCATTTTATCTCCGCCACAAATTGGCCGGATTTTGCTCTGCCAAGTTTGGCAATAGAACTGAACTGCGGATACTGGGCTTTCAATTCATTTGGGTTGAATTTCTCGACCACAAAATAGATATGGTCTTCCCCCGTATAACCCTGTACCACAACCCCTTCCAGACCCTGAACGATGTCCAGGAATAAAGCCACGAGCGAATTATACATTTTAGTGTTAATGTCCATGCTGTCTCCTTGTAGGCCATTTTACCATCAATAGCTTCATCTGTCAACATTACAGGATACTCTGCCCCACAAAAAAGGAGAGGTCTATATCCCCCTCCTGTCTACAAATTCAGCTCTAACTCAGCCACGAACATACCTTGCTCGGCAATCTCAACATCTTGATCTTCTGTTCCGCCGGAAAAACCGACATAAACGGTGTACTTCTCCGACACCAGAACCAATCCACCTCGGTACGGAGTTTCCCCGACTTTAACCTCTTTGAAAGTACCACTTTTCAATCCAGTGGCCATCATGATAGCCAGCTTCTCCATGGCCACACCAAAATAATTCGTGGCTCGGTCATCAGGATTTCTCTTACATCTTTGAATGGTATTGTTTATGGTTCGATAACGTACGAAACCGGTTTCGTCGCCTTGTTTTTGAATTGACACAAAGGCAACTCCCTTTTTCACACCTAGCGTCTTAGCCATTTGAATCATCTCACTCAGAATCACGCTGGAAATAGTCACGACGTCCTCCTTCGGAATATTAACGAACGAGTTCATTTTACCACCCCCCCCACTCAACTTGACGGCGGTCCCCAATTCTGCCATATTTAAATCACACCTTGTATGAAAAACCTTAGCGGTCAAGAATCACTTTGGGTTGCCTTCCCCATTCTCCTCGTCATGATCATTCTTATTGCCGGGCTCATATTTCTACCTCGAGTGCAAACGGAAATCCGAGGCAAAGCCGCGAGCCCAACTCCATCAATAATTACCCCACCGTTCAAACAAACACCGTCTCCAGAAATAATTTGTAGTGATCTATATACCCCCGTTTGTGGCAGTAATAGCAAGACCTATTCCAATCCCTGCGAAGCCAACCTTGCCGGTATCACCAGATACGGTGAGGGTATCTGCATTACCCCTTCCGTCACCACCCCAGGCTCAACCTCCACATATTTCAATATACCGACATCTAATTAACTTATCCCAAATTATCAAGGTTTATATTTTCCGGTAAAATTTTTTTTCTTGTTTCCGCATCTTTGATATCACCCGGATTAAAGACATAATAAACATCTATGCCGGATTGAACACACATTCGAGCTTCTCCATTGGCAAAATATGACCCTCCAAGCTCCGAAAAAGGTCCTGTGTATAAGTTGAGCAGCGTATCACCCTCTTTCGTACACAAGCTAAAATTTCCTTTCGGAACCCAATCACTTATCGAAATCATCACTTTTCCCTGACGATCGGAGTTTTCATATTCCTTTCCCATAGCATCAATGTAACATATTCCCACTTGATTCGTACGCACATATATGGTACACTACAGGATACAATTTTGTCGCAAAATTGAAATTTTAACCCACCCATCATTCCAAAAAAATAGGAAGGTAAACCATGGCTACGACTTGGCTAAACATATTATTGGATTTCTTCGCTCCTGTGCCTCGCCAGAAGACCCTCATTGTTACCGACGTTGGTATCCCGATCTGGCTCTTTAACCAAAGGGAGTTTCAGGTCTGCACACCGTTTCTCACTACCTCGGACACCTTTGGTCACAACCGCCAATTTGGTATCGGACACCTGGTCCATGGTGACAATAATATCCGGGTCAACAGACCACGCCTGGGTCAGGTTCTATACTTCTGGACCCTGAATTGGTACGGGATTGTCTCTCCGAGACAGACAATCCGACAGATCTACTTCGATCGGCTGGATATCTCTCCAGCCTACCTGGCCAATATCTTGCATCAGATTGAAGTGGCAGAACAAAAAATACAAGCTTCTTCGCTACACATTCTCACCGAATGTGGAAACGAAAGACATTCTTTCAATCGACTTTTGGGATTGATATTATCTTCGGTTATTCTCCTGAGACGGGATGAATGGACGATTCCCAAACCACAATCAAAAATCATCGCCGAACAGGCAAGCTCCAGGGAATACTCCTCGATCGGGCTGGACGGACTGTACCGGGCCGGTTTTATCAAAGATAATGATCGTGGCGAGATCACAGTTCTTGAACCTCTCATCGTCATGTTTATGAATGCCATCCACAAGGCCAAGCCCATGTCTACCCGTTTCAATCAAGCCGGTATCTTGGAATTCTATCCCTCTGGACATCTCAAGGAGACAAAATGAGAACCAAACAAAGCAACCGCACCTTTATCACATTGTTGGTCTTTGCGACAGTCGGATTTTTCGGACTGCTAGACTCAGCCATCAAATCACCGTCACTTCTGACCATTACCTTGGCCCTTATCATGGTGTGTTTCATCGTTCGGGTGATATACAACTACGTTAAGGTCAAATAGCTGCCATACCCGCCCCCTTTGGGGCGGTTTTTTTTACATAAAATACCGCCCAAAAGGACGGTAATTGACTTAAACAAACAAGTCAGGCTGATTGATGAAGATCTGACCGATTGAGCCACCTAGCATCAAGATAGCTTTTGACGACGCAGTCAGATTCATATTTTCCACAATCTTCGCGTAATCATCTTCATCGAGAGTGTTTTCGAGATACTTTCCAATCCCGGCAAAGATGCCCAAAAATCCGCCTTTAATTCCCTGACCAAGTACATTATCAGGAGACACAGCCATTCCTCTATCCAGCAAGGCTTGTCCAGCCACAAACCGTGTCTTGGCCAGCGACTTGTTCGTCGCCTTTTCTTCGAAGCTACCCTCGATTGCCTTCAGCACCGTCTGGATTCTCAAAGATCTCATTTCGCGATCAGCGGCGAAATCTCTCTTTACCTTTGATACGGCCTTTTCTACCAAGGCATTTTCCAAAACATGCAAAATTGCAGTCAAAGTATATTCCATGCGTTACTCCTTTTCTCAACGAGCTAGATGATATTTTATCCTAAAAAATCCCCACCCAAGTGGGGATTTTTTATGCTAAAATATCTCTACCACTGATTCGTCGGTGGGAGCTACTCGAAAAGAGTTTGCGAACTAAGTCAAACCACTGATTTCTATATCATCGCCACACGGCCGACTAGTCCAAACCCCCTTTTTCGTCGGCTAATATTAATCCGTCATCCCTGGCTTGACCAGGGATCCATCAAATTAATACCAATATTTGGAATTATTGAATGGATTCCTGCCTTCGCAGGAATGACAAATAAAAATACAAACATATGGCCAAAAAAGTCAAAGCTATCCTGAAGCTTAACCTTCCCGGTGGTACCGCCAATCCCGCTCCTCCCGTCGGTCCTGCGCTAGGTCAGCACGGTGTTAATATCATGGAGTTCATCCAGCAGTACAATGCCAAAACGGCTGACATGAAAGGCCAAATCATTCCCGCCCTTGTCACCATCTTCGAAGACCGTACTTTCAAGTTCGAGCTCAAGACACCCCCCGTTTCCGCTCTCATCAAACAAGCCCTTAACCTCAAACTTGGTTCCAGTGAACCAAACAAAAAGAAAGTTGGCACCATTACCAGAGACCAAATTAGAGCCATAGCCGAGAAAAAAATGGCCGATATGAACACGAGCAATGTGGAATCCGCCATAAAGATGATCGAAGGCACCTGCAAGTCCATGGGTATAACAATTGCCGAATAACTACTATGACTACCAAAACTACCGAAAAGACTATCAAAAAAGAAACTGTCTCATCCGCCAAGACGACCAAACAGTCGACAAAAAAGACCTCTCGCATCAATTGGGACAATCTCTACTTAGACCTTCCTACTCACGTCACCGAAGCTCTCCGCACAGCTCGCGTCAAACCGGAACAAATCATCACCAAAACTGATGGTGAACTCATGGCCATCAACGGCATCACCGAAAAAGATGTCGAGTCTATTCGCCTTCTGTACAATACCGACACCGTCAAAGATGCCGTCGTCACTCCTGTCGTTGCCGACGAATCCGTAGGGGCGATTCAAGAATCGCCCATCGTCACCAAAAAACCATTACCTCCCAAAAAGCGTGGTAAGAAGTACAAACTCATGGCCAAAGACATCAAAAAAGATGAAATGTATTCCATCGAAGATGCCGTTGCCAAACTTCAGAAACTTTCTCAAAGCACTAAACTCAAAACCGTCGAACTCACCATCAATACCCGCGAAACAGGCCTCCGTGGAGAACTAAAACTTCCCCACAGCACCGGCAAAGAGCTAAAGATCGCCATTTTCTCCGACCAAGTCGCCAAAGACGTTGAGGCCGGCAAGATCGACTTCAGTATTCTTCTGGCTACCCCGGCCGATATGCCAAAGCTCGCGCGTCTTGCCAAGATTCTCGGTCCCAAAGGTCTTATGCCCAATCCCAAATCCGGCACCGTCACCGACAATCCGGAAAAAAGAGCCGCCGATCTCGCCGCCGGAGGAACCTTACCTTACAAAACAGAGGCCAAGTTCCCCATCATTCATCTGGCACTGGGAAAATCCACTCAAGACGCCAAAGACCTAGCCGAAAATATTACTGAAGCTCTCAAAGCGATCGGAGTCACCAGAATCAAGAACGCATACCTTTCTTGCACCCACACCCCTAGCATGAAGCTTCATTTAGGAACTCTGTAAAACAAGGAAGTCAACACAAAAAATCCCCCTCACGGGGGATTTTTTGTGTTTCAACCTCTTATGAGATAAAATAACTTAGATCTTTTACATCCCAATGGAGGTGAACCTTGTTCCGCCACATGCGTCTACGACGGACTCGTCCGCCATTCCAGAAAAGCATTCGCTTCGTTCTTCTTTTAGCATTCTTATCGGTTCAGTTTCTTTTCTCAACTCCCGCTTTTGCACAAAACTACTGCCAACCGGGTTCGATCTGCAATTTCCCGCTCGGAAGACTTGGTGAAAGCTGTCGATTCAACGAAGTTCACTTCTTCGAATCAAAGGGTGATTCGTGGGTATTCCCCCCCGGGAAATACGACTTCCTCACTTTTAACTACGGACCCTTCACGATCGACGGAGGTGGGTATCAAACCTCCGGAGGTATCGAAGGCGGTTGCGTCTGCGACATAGCCACTTGGATCAACTACGTCGCCTTGATCAACGGCTTTATCACTCTGCCAAATGCCAAATACCACTCAACCGATATTGTCGGTGTTCCAAAAGAAATCGGTGCAGACGGCAAGAGCATGTATTATGTCTCGATCCAGCACACAAACCCAAAGCCGGATCCCGGTCCAAACGGTGAACCGGTCGCATGGGACGCCGACCTGAGAATAGAAAACCCATCACAGTCAGAAACTTGGACAATTCGCTGGCAGTTACAATATGATCAAGAAACCCAAAAATATGTCTCTGTCAACATCTGGATAGAAAAAGGGTCGGCACCTCTATCAAACGCCCCTTTCATCCCGTTCGATACAGACAGTCTGGGTCTCTCCTCCGCAAGCACGACCTTGCCGTCAGCCAACCTTCAAAAAGAAGGCCTTCTCCGCTATTTGCTTTATTTTTTTGCCGGCACCTTTCTCTTGTGTTTTATTTTCTCAAACAAATTCCGTAGAGGATCGCTGACAGTTTTATTGATACTGATCCCCATCATCCTGGCTCTCCTCCTGATATGGCCCCTCTGAGAGGGGTCATTTTGTTGACATTATCAGACACTTTGTGTTTTCATACAATATGGGGTAGAATCTACACCAAAGAACTCTGACAATTTAATGTTCTTAAATTGATCTTATTCCAAGAGGAGGTCCCCATGACCAGAGAAGAATTCATAAGTAGGTCTGAAGCCATTTTGTTATCAAGAGCAATGGCCCAAACCGAGATCAACAGGATACTTGAGGGCCGACTCTATGAGAGTTTTGCTCCAGGTTTCAAATTTCAAGTGCGGGATTGTATCAAGCTACTGGTCGATACCACTCATGCGGACCTTTTCCAGCCCGCTCCACAACCGGCACCTCAAGTAATCGTTATCCAGCAGCCATCACCTACCCCAAAAACAACCAAAAAAAATGATGACAGCCTCACCATTACGGCTGTATTGGTCGTTCTTGTGTTAATCCTGGCGGCGATCTTTTTTATCCCAAGTGTCAAGGCCACGGTTTTTGGATTCTTTGGTAACATGAATCCAACATCCTCAGGCTCATCTGACTGTGGCCAAAGCAACTCAACTTATCTCAACTTCGTCGAGATGAAAACAAAAGCAGGTCAGACCATCATTTCTCCAGAAAAAACCCCCCGCCTAGTTGACAGCGAAAGCTACATTTGCTTCGCTGATGACGAGATGGGTAAGTTTTATGCTCAGTCGATTCAAACCGATCAGGGTTCTGTTGATGGTCGAATGGCCTTAGCTAGCTTGATTACATCCGAAACTTCCAAGTCAAAAAACAAAGAAGGTGACAACGTCTGGAAAAAAGAGCTATATAACAAGGTTTACTCTGCCATTGATCCGGCGCTTTTCTTACCGATGGACAAGGCGGGTTTCAGTTATGCCATTTTGCCAGCCCTAATTACTTCAACGCAAGCGGCTACTCCTTTACCTGGCCAAAAGTCACCTCAGTCCACACAGCCAAACTCTCAACCGGTCATCCCCACCTCAACCCAGCTTATCGTTTCGGCAAACAATCAGACTGCCTTCGAAAAGTATTCGGCTATCGTAGGCGAAGATGCGGCAAAAACGGCCTTCACTCAGGATCCCGGTCAGCAGTGCTACGCTGCTTTCGTAGCCAAGTGGGAAGACTTCACGGGCAACACGCCACTTACTGAAGTCTTGAAGCTTCTTGGACCGGCCGGATATTCAATACAACCCAACAACACCGCACATCTTGCCCGCACCTGGGACAAGGACGCGTCCGGCTACAGTGGTTGTGTGACAATCTCCAACGTAACCACCACCTACCCACAAGGCTCCTGGCGAATTTCCACTTTCGGAGAGATTGCCACGATTCATTGGTTTCCAGGCTACGGAACGAGTGAGGTCCAAGCCGGAAACATCTGGATCTCCTCAGTGTACAGTGATCAGCCGACTCCTCAACCTACTCCTCCACCGACTCCCATAGTCGAGATCACTTATCTTCGTGGTTGGATGGCGGCAAATCTTTTCACTGAGCTGTATACCCCAAACTGCCCTATAGAACCTCTGCGTGGACAAGTACCGTTAACCACCTTAGGTGGAAACACATATGTAGTCATCGTTGACTTCGTTATCGATACTGCTGCAGCTTTGAGGTACAGCCAGTACGATTGTACCCAAGCCGGTGGTCTTCACTTCTACGCCTCCGATCCAGGAAAGGGTGGTGCCCAGCTTGAATACCTTAACTCAGTTTTCGTCTGGCCTATGTCCAAGGCCACAGTTCAATGGCCCACTACCACCCCCGGAGGCCCCGCAAATTATCCACCGGACGGTTCCAAGATTTCTTTGGCTGATCTTCTTCTCTACCTCGACGAAGTAGGCCAAATAACCGCATACTCCATGTGTTCGGGTTATGTAAACGGCTATATCACCGGCTGGCCAACCGAAGTTCCCATCCGAATGAACGCGGTGACATATTTGGTTGACTTTTCGCCAATTTCCGCCCGCCTGGAAACCACCGTTTTTTGTCATGATACAACAGTCAATGGAAAGTTGGTTCCCGGCCAGAACATAAATCTGACTCTCAGTTCCATTGGCTCCCCTGGAGGATTCCCCTGGATTACCTGGAACGGATGGTACATTTCTCCGTTCAAATAGTTTTCTCTACCCCACCGTCCTCGGTGGGGTTTTTGATTTTCTAGACAAAGAAATAACATCGTTAACACCCCAGAGATTGTGATTGACCCCTATATAAGATAAAATCATTACGTTTTATACAGCTCTCGTTGTCCTTTGAAATTTACATCATTCAGGAGGAGTCATGTCCCACAAAAAACTATTTTTGTCCTGGGGCATACTCATTGCCCTAATTTTCTCTACTATCCCCCATTTTGTTTCCGCCCAAGCGCCAAACACCTGTGAATTTCAGCCACCAGCAGCCTCAAGAACCTCAACCATGGAATCAATCCGTATAGATGGAATGATTTTAGGTTCCGGAAATATTTCACCTGACATTAGCTTTGCCGGTTTACATCGCTGGAATACAAGCCAATGGCCAGGAGTCGATTATCTCGTCCCCACCACCATCGTTTTCAAAAACGGCGGAATAGTTCGTGTTGCCGGATGGGACAAGGCGGGCGGAGGTTATAGTCTCTTCATTGATGGTGAGGGGCCCTGCCAAGGCTGGCAGATCTTCATCGGACATCTTGATTACAATCCCGCCGAAAGGTACCAGCAAGGTCAACACATTGGCCCAGACGAGGTGATTGGTGAACCGGGATGCTCCGGATTCGAAGCCAACTGCGAAGATCACGGAGACCAAATCCCTAAGCACAATCACTACACTTTGGGTTTCGTAAACAATAACTTCGGCTTCACTGACGGAACGGTTCCGGCTTACGTTGGTGGTTATTACTGGATCCATCCCGCTCGCATCGAAGGATCAGCCACCGGGTTCCCCGTATCAGTCCCAACAGTTCAAGACAATCCGGGATACGTAGATTTGGGTAGTGATTTCTTTATGGATAACACCAACGGAGAAATCGTCCCAAGCGTTCTGGAATATACTCCCAAACGCCTTCCGTTCATCGTTCCTGTTTGGGCTTACATAGTACTCGCTGGTTGTCTGCTTTTATTGTTTACTCGACACTACAAACCAATCGGGTATGCCGGAATTGCTTCAGTATTCATAATCCTTATTGGAATTTATTACGTATCTCCAATACCGGAGGCTCCGGGACAGTTAATATACGTTGAGGACTCGGATTTGGCCATCGGGGCACTGACTTCTCAAACGGCGACCGTCCCGACGGATTCAACTCAATCTGTACCTACAAATCCGGTTTCTGAGACAGCATATGTTGCTTCAGAAGACGGCAAACCTTCCAAAAATCCCGCCGACTATCCTTTAAACATCAGTACACCATGCGAAATCAGTCCGTCGTACCCACAAATCACTCAACAATGGTGTGGACTGATCACTTACTATGCCAAAGAGCGCGGGCTTGACCCAAATCTGATTGCCGCTCTACTCCAAGTCGAGTCCTATGGTGGAAACCCAGAGGCTTGTGACGATGACAGTGGCCATATGGTAATAAACGGTATTGCCATTTGCGGCTCTCGAGACGGAGCTATTGGCCTCATGCAAGTAATGCCAAGGGATGGAATTTCCGGTCGTAAATACGGGGCTCTTTTTGCCGACAGACCAACTTCTTTAGAACTACTAAATCCGGAAATAAACATTGCCTACGGTACAAAGATGTTACAAAATGGCGGTGCCGCGTCCAATGCCCGTGAAGCACTATTCCATTACGGACCCAGCGGTGTCGGATATAGCTATGCAGATTCAGTTTTGGCTATATACAACGCAAATAGATAGGAGGCTTCATGACTTGGGATCAATTTCAAAAACGGGCCACGAAGATCCATCTCCAACCCCCGATGGTTAACGAACTCGAAAGAAGAAACTTGGTCAAAGATCTACCTGAAAACTTTACAGAGCGAGAAGTTAGAGCCCTCCTTGAAATCGATAGAAATCTTGATAGGCAAGGGTACACAAATCGTATGGTAACTCAAAGCGGAGCTCAACCGATAATCATTTACTTACCTACTGAAATGTCAAATGATGATTCTGATGAAGACGAAAACAATCACGAATGGGTTGTTCCGTTCTCAATCATTCTCATCATCATCACCTTGCTGACCGTCGTTCTGTGGCATAGAGATCCAAATCTCTTCATTTCTATCCAAAATCTGTTGAAATCTTTAGGAGGTTGATTACAATGAAAAAATTCGATCGATTCTTAAATTCTGTTTTAAAGGTAATTTTAATTTTCTTAATCATTCTCGGCGGTTTTGGTGTTTATTGGCTTTTTCGAGAATCACTAAAGTCCGCTCAGCCAAGGATCCCGGGTAGTGAAGATAATCAAAGAGTTCTCAACGCTTCAACCACTCAAATGTCCGAAGCCGGAAATCCTATCCCCGAACAAGAATATCTCTATCTGTACGTTCGAGATATTTCCGGACTCCAAGCTTATTTGGACACCCAAGCTAAAAATTGGCTCAATCTGTCCCTAAACATCCACAGTCGTGATATTTCCGGCGTTGCCACCAGTTCAGAAAAAGTCGAAAGTGTTCCATGTGGCTGGGGAAATACCGCCGGTGACCTGCTCTGTAGATATGCTCTCATCGAATACACAGCCGTTTACAAAGGAGTTCTCACCGGTGGTACACAAGCCGAATTTATTCTCCATCCGGTGGTCACCCTAGGTGATGACTGGACTGAAACTAGTCGAACTCCCAAAGGCGACAAGATCGAGATAACCTACATTGCCACCGCAACAGTAACTTTTTCCGGGCAGATGTGTATCACGAGTGTAGAAGAAAATACTCCCTCCTCGATTCTCGATGGTGAAACTCCTCCAAGCGACGATAGTTACACTATCAAAAGCCTAGATGAAAGACGTCTCTGGCCGGATCTGGGACCTTGGATTTTCCCTACGGGTATCAACGAAGAGTATCTCCGCTTGGATGCCTATAAAAAAGCCAAGACCATCGCCCTCTGGCCAAAAAACATTGAAGATCTTTACAGCCTCATCGAACTCGATATGAGATCCGGTGGAAGCTTTTACGAAGCCATCAAAAGCTTCTACACTCCAGAGCTAGCCAAGATGTACAACGTCAAAGACTTCATTGTAGTCATGAGTCCTACTCGCGGTGACTCTCGGGTTCGCTGTGACGGATCCAATGTCAACAAATAGTTCCCTTAGCCCCTCTTCTAGAGGGGCCTTTTTGCACAAAAAAGAGGGCACCAAAAGGTACCCTCGCAAACGAACTCTCAAAGTCACTAAAACAAGCCTACTGAACCAGTAATGATTTGAATCAATAGCAATACTGCGGTTACAAGCATTGATCCATCAAACGGGGAACGAACGCCCCATTTGTCGGTAATCACTCGAATGGCTCGTTCATTTTGAGAAAGTGCTGAAATCAAACCTGCGCCACTAAATGCCATCGTATAAGCAACCCAAGCGGTCAGGTGCAGTCCATAAAGGCTTCCAAAGTAAATAGCCAAGCCGATACCTGCGGCTATCATTGTTCCAAGTCTGGGAGTTTTGTCTTCACTTGGACGCAAAGCTTCAAAAAACGAAACGGCTACTCCAATTATGATGATGAAGTAAATCAGCAACGGGAAACCCATTGCCGCCCAATTCTTCAGCTGGAAAACTACTCCTAACTGAACCATTGGTAAAACAGGTGCAGATACAATTTTGGTTACTCCTTGCAAAAGGGCAATTTTATTGAAAATCAGCCCTCCCACAATTCCAATGACCAAGAAAAACGCGGCTGCCGGAGAGAAATCACGCCCACCCATAAAAGAAACAAGAGCGACAATTCCAATCATCGCTGCCAACAATATCCCAGCAAAATAGGTTGGAACCCCTGGGGGGACAGCGACAAAGATCACCACCAACGCGCAAGACAAAGCGACGACTGAATCTCCCCACTGTTTCCTGAACTTTGAATCTCCCATCACAGCCAAAATAATTCCAATTAACTCAGCGAAGATCAGACCCTGCAAACCTTTCAGCCAAGGACTTGAAACGAAGTCCAACGGATTCGGATTTGTCAAAACAGGCATTGCCTCCTGTGGCATTGAAGAGTCTTGTGATGGATTATCGTCAAAAGCAGGAGAATAGTCTGGGTATTCGTTTCCGCCACCGGAAATCATAACTGCTGCTACCACGGCAGCCACTACAACCAGCAGAATCGCTACAATCAAAATCGTCTTCTTGATTCCCTTCTTACTCCCCGTTGTCGGCTTCTCGGCTTCAGCCACGGTTTTCTTCTTCTTTCCAAGCCGAATCTTTTTCAAAAAACCAAGAGGGCTGGCTTTCACAGGCTTCTCCCCTTGCTCTTTGGTAACATCATCCGCCTTCGCAGTTGGAGAATTCGGGGCAGGAACGGGTTCCGCGGCAGAACCGGTAACGTTTATTGGGTATTTTTCCCTTAACTCGGCCAAGCGCTTCTCTCGAGGCGAAAGAACGACTTCCGAAGCGGGTGGAGCAGGAATTTCATTTACCAAAAGACTCTCAACCGTGGAAACATCCTGACCGGCGGCTTTCAATTCAGCCGCCATTTTCTGGAGCGTCCAGCTTTCAGTTTTCGCCGTTTCAAGCAGACCATCCGCTCCGGGGAAACCACCGAGAACGTCAAAAAAGGCTATCATTATCTGCCCTTGTGGTTTGGAGGGCATAGAGCCAATCCATCTCGTAAATTTTACGTTATCCATCTTTCACCTCCATTTATAAATTTCAGAATTATGTTAAAGACCGATCAGCACAAATCGAGCTGATATTAACCCATATTTTACACCTTTTTAATTATTTGCAAGAGGGAATGTCAAGCCGATAATAAAACGCCCCGCCATGGGCGGGGTCATATTAAGAGCTACCTTAACTCAAAATGTACAAGACCGCTTTTTGTCGTAATAAGAACGACATCAAGTTCTACCAACGATTTCAATACCTCAAGGGGTTTTTCCACTCCAACCAGCCCAGCCCAGGCAACAAAGTCCGCCCGACACATGCCACAGCTGGACAAACCCATCAATACACTTAACTGATCCTTATTTAAGCGGAGCGAGGTGTCTCTTAAATCAACGGTGCACATCGGGTATGAGTCCAACTTCAACGTGATGAGATCAAGGTCCATCAATGCCCGTACGTCACTATCACGCCGGTTTGTTTCCCATTGGGGAATAGTCACCGGAGATCTCAGCACCTGTCGCCACAAAGGCACAGCTTTCTGGGGAATGCTAATTTTAGCCAATCTTCCTCCTGTGTTAGAGTGCGGATTATCGTACCTCAATATTCTATCACCATGCGACGATATCCCAAACGTCCTTGCATTCTTCGCTCCATCACTCTATAATCCTTTCTAGTTCCAAGACCAGAGGTTTACCCCGCCACGGCGTGGGCAATCAATATCCTCTGCAGAACAGAAATCTGTTTTGCGCGTCTTGAGTACGCGCCTTTTTTGTACTCAATTCGCTTCTGGCGGATAGAACCAAGAACTAACAACCAATAACTAATAACTCTCAAAATCCATGCCCAACCAAAGAAAAGTCCATCAACTCGCCGAAATCGTCAAAAGTCTAAACGATTCTAAGGCTATTATTCTCACCGAATACGCCGGTCTTACCGTCAAAGAACAGAACTTGCTCCGCACCGAAGCCGATAAATCCGGTGGCAAATTTCTCGTCACCAAGAATAACCTTATGCGCCTCGCTCTTGAAGAAAAATCTAAGGAGCTGGCCAAAGACCTGGGTTCCTTCCTCGAAGGTCCCACCGCAGTACTTTTCAGTCCCGATGCCGTCTCCGCCGCCAAGATCGTCTCCGAGTTCTCTAAAGATCACGAAAGTCTTAAGATCAAAACCGGCGTCATGGATGACAAAATCATCACCTTCGCCGAGATTACGGCTCTCTCCAAACTTCCAAGCCGCGAACAGCTTCTGGCCTCCCTCCTTGCTCAACTCCAGGCACCAGCCCAAGCTTTGGTCAGGCAGCTTCAAGCCCCTATGCAAAACTTTGTCTACGGCCTCGAAGCATTGCGTGCAAAACTAACATAATAATTACAATGTCATCCATGGCTTGACCAGGGATCCATCAAATTAATACCGAATTCGGAATTATTAAATGGATTCCTGCCTCCGCAGGAATGACAAAGTTAAAACCGTCTCGAATTAATAATAATTAAACAAAAAAACATGTCCGAGAAACTCACAAAACTCGTTGATCAAGTAAGCGAACTCTCCGTTTTGGAAGTTGCCGAGCTTGTCAAAGCTTTAGAGGAAAAGTTTGGTGTCTCTGCCGCTCCAGTCGCCGTCGCCGGTGGCGTAGCCGCAGCCGCCGCCGCTCCTGCTGAAGAAAAGACCGAATTTGACGTCGTCGTCACCGACGCAGGCGCCAATAAGATCGCCGTTATCAAAGCTGTCCGCGAGATCAAAACCGATCTGGGTTTGGTCGAAGCCAAAAACTTGGTCGAGAAAGCCCCCGCTACCATCATGGAGGGAGCCAAGAAAGAAGACGCCGAAGCCGCCAAGAAGAAACTCGAAGAGGCCGGTGCCAAAGTGGAA
>Ga0075755_118_pt1 | contig 11835 bp, 6 predicted proteins | sample RifGroB2_FD_67822 | JGI IMG/M metagenome (GOLD analysis project Ga0075755, IMG submission 67822) | Microgenomates (Collierbacteria) bacterium GW2011_GWB2_44_22
TAAAATCAGCACTCATGCCATTGTGCCAGGGATATTTAATGTGAACCTGATGTTTAATATTTCTTGCAAATAGCCAATCGTCAACTATCTTTTCAGACAATGAATCGCATCTGTGACCGTCGTTAGCAATGTATTTTTTGGAAAAAATGACTTCGTTTGGGGTAAGGCCTGCGATTTTTATGAGATTGTTCCAAGTACCAAAATTATTTCTCGCTGGTCTGTTGAGATGCCCCAGCTCTGCTTTGGTGGGTATTCTTCCGTTGTCTAGTTGAAACTTTTGAATGATTTGCATTAGTCCTTCTTTTGTATATGAAGATAAGCCCTTTTTGGACTTGTTGACGCATTCAGTTGAGCAATATTTGGATTCGTGGTTTTTTAGAAAATTGTTACAATCTTTATTGGCACACTTAACTAAAGCGAATGGTTCGGCTCTCAACGAGTTGCTGAGAGTAGCACTACAGTTTCTTGAACAATAAGTATGTCCCGAAGAGACACTGGAAAAAATTCGTTTATTACATAAAGGATTATCGCAATTTTTTGAAATCTTTTTGGTCTTTGATTGAGATTGGCACTCTGTAGAACAAAACTGTTTCCAGCCAAACTTCTTAGCCTCATTATATCTTCCATATGGTCTCTCAAATTCCATTTTACAGTAGTCGCACGTCACCCAAACTATAGCCATCTACTTATTTATACAAATATAACCCGAAATGTCAATCTCGTGGTAGAATATGTTCTTCGGGGTATAGTATAACGGCTAGTATGTGTCGATGGGGTCGACATGATCTCAGTTCAATTCTGAGTACCCCGACAATATAGGAAAAGATCGTTGAGGTTTGCCATGAGTCTACGGAGTTGGGGTGATGGAGACGACGGCGAGAATAGATAGGGCAAGAGACTTGGTTGTGGTAGCCCCACGATTGTCAGTTACGGTCACCTGTACGGAATACAGACCTGAGCTTGCCGGAGTTCCGGATACATAACAGGTGATTTTTCCACCTCCGATAGGAACGGCGCAGGGACCACTATTAAGTCCGAAGGGAAGACCGGAAATCGCCATTTTTAGAGAATCTGTCAGATTCGGATCGATAGCATCAATACTAGCGCCGTATGACTCATTCGCATATCCAGAAGGCAATGAAGTGGTGGTGATTTGGGGCGGCTGGTTATCAGAAGGAGTGGGAGTGGGAGTTTTTGTGGGGGTAGGAGAAGATGTCGGAGTAGGAGTAGGTGTCTTCGTTGGGGTAGGAATGGGACATTTGGTCATGTCTTTGGTCCACTGCATTCCAGGTCGGGGACAACAGAACTTGATACCTCCACAAGAGGCAGTCCGACCGGTAGCATTGCACAAACTATCCTGAGAAGTACCGTCTGCTTCCGGAGGAGTGCAGTTGCGCAGAACTTTATCGGCACCGGGACACTGTTCGACACATTTATTTTCAACAAGTTTTGATGCGTAGAAATATGGTTCTTTTAGAGTACCTGTGGCTACTACTTTTTTGTTGACTAATGGTTCAGCCAGAGTTTTGGAAATAACCATTGCCGTGCAGACACCACCATCTTTTAAGAGTCTGTAGGGAGAAGGCGGTTTTACCGCCGGGGTAACCCCCGGACACTTGGTGAGATCCGTTGTCCATCTGGAGTTTGGCTTCGGGCAACAATAGGCAAGAAGCCATGGGGTTGCAATCACGAAGAACGTTATCCAAACCGGGACACTGCTGGATACATTTTCGGCACAGTGAAGAATCGGTGGATCGGATAAGCTGGCCAACCATGATCGTCCCCGATGAGGCACGGCCTTGATCGTTGAAATTTCCGGTTTTTATCAGTAATGCAACACCAAAAATAAGAGCCAGACTAACTAATAACAGAAGCGCAGAAACAAGAGTTTTTTTGTTCTGCGATTTCATCTTCGTCTTCATATCTTTTTGATGTTACTAATAACCGCTCAGCTGCTTAAATTAAGCATAGGCTTTGTGAGAACATAATGCAAGCGATTTATACTGAATTGTCTCATCCTTCATTTCTCCGGGAGGTAAGAAAGAAAGGTGGATCCAACACCCAGACAAAGGAAAATGAAGCCTGTCAAAAATCCAATTGCCGGAATAAACATAAGCAACCCGGTGACAACTATCCCGACAACGAGAGGCCCAACAAGTCCACCTGCCTGCTTCTTGGTAAAGAACTTTATTATCCATTTACCGACCAGAATGGCCGGGTAAACGGTAGCTAGCATTATTGAAATGATGTATTCGAGAATAAGAACAAAAGCCGCCGGAACGCCTATGAGGCTTACCAACAACAAACAAAAGACAATAGGTGTAAGTATTAAAACAGCTAATCCGGTCAGGCCGGTAATGGCTGGCTTCTTGGAGATTATCTGAGTTCTCTCAATAACTTTATTCTTTAGGAAATATATTACGATAAAACCAAGTAGTAGTGTAGAAATTATCCAAAATATCTTCCCCATAAATTTAGCCACAAGGGAAATGTCTTTCATTTCTTTTTGAGGAATTTCTTTTCTAACGATTTCGTGTTTTAAAATATTGCCCTTGACATTCTTTTGACTTACAGACGCAGTGCCGTTGGTATCCATGTAGTACTCAAAGTCCCCACCAATTTTGGCCGGATCGACTAGATTTACACGGCTGGCAGTCACCTTGGCGTTTCTTAGCAGAGAACCAGAAATGGTTAATTGGTCGGCGGCGCCGAGTAGATCCCGGCCCAAGGAGCCTCTTAGGTCTACGTTTTGAACTCCAAAGAAAATGTCTCCCTTGATGGAAGAAAACTTAGTTAGAGAAAGATTTTGGGACAAAGTGTAGACGTTTCGACTAACAAGGCCGTTGATTTCCACCGATTGAGCGATCACTCTGATATTTCCGTCTATATTTCCATTTATTTTGATTGACTGAGCCACACAAAGAATATCACCCTTGATATTGCTATTTACCACAACATCTTTCCCTGCACAAAGCAGGTCACCATTGATATCCGAATCCACTGTTAGATTGGTGGCACTGATGATAGCTGTTTCGTTTATTACTTTTTCTTTTGGTAGTTCGAGAAGATTTCCGGAACCAAGATAGACGGCATGGGTGGGAATAGAATGGAAAAATAAAAACGTGATAACTAGGAGAAACGTGACCGTGATGTGAGTGAAATATTTCATACTATTTTAGGTATACCAGAATGTCGGGGAAAATGTCAATTGGTGGCGTAAAATTAAGTGATGAAAATATTGATAACCGGAGGGGCGGGGTTTGTTGGTTCTCACTTATGCAGGAAATTATTGGAAGCAAATAATGACGTGATTTGTATGGATAATTTTTATACCGGAAGGAAACAAAACATTGCCGACCTTCTTAACAATCCTCATTTCCGATTGATCGAAGGGGATATAACCCTGCCAATCGAACAAGAAGGGCTTGATCAAATATATAATTTGGCTTGTCCGGCTTCACCTCCGGCATACCAGAAGGACCCAATATATACATGGAGGACGTCCGTGTTTGGAATGAATAACGTGCTGGAACTTTCCCGGAGAAACGGAAACATACCGATTCTTCAAGCCTCTACATCAGAAGTCTATGGCGATCCGTTGGAGCATCCACAAAAGGAGAGTTACTGGGGAAATGTAAATCCTTGCGGAGTCAGATCGTGCTATGACGAAGGGAAAAGAGCAGCGGAGTCGATCTGTATGGATTTTTTCCGAAAATACAAGACTCCGGTGAGAATTGTCCGAATATTTAATACCTACGGGCCGGCTATGGATCCTCAAGACGGTCGGGTAGTGAGTAACTTTATAGTACAAACATTGACCAACCAAGACATTTCTATGTATGGAGATGGTATGCAAACCAGAAGTTTTCAGTACGTGAGTGACCTGATAAAAGGAATGATAAAACTAATGGAGAATAAGGCTGGATTTACCGGCCCGGTGAATATTGGAAACCCGGGAGAGTACACCCTAAAACAACTTGCCGAAATTATCTTGGAGATGATCCCCGAGTCAAAAAGTAAAATAGTTGAACAGAAAAATATTCGAGAGGATGACCCTAGGATCAGGAAACCGGATATTTCGCTTGCCAAAAAAATGCTTGGATGGGAACCTGAGATATCTCTTACAGAAGGACTTACTCCAACAATTGAATATTTCAGAAAAGAAGTTGTGGTTGACCGTAATCGGAAATCTTGATAGGAATCTGTTCTTGACCGATCAGGGTATTTCCGGAAAACATAAGTCTGACGAGAATCCCTTTTCTGGTTTCTTCCGACCACATTTGATCAAAGACCAAATTCCCCAAGGAGTAGTAAATAGGTTTCCCCTTGTAGGTTTCTATCTCCTGAACCCAATGAGGATGGTGACCAATAACCACATCTGCGCCGGAGTCGATGGCTAAATGTGCCAACTCTACCTGCCTGAGCGACCGAGGGCGATATTCATTACCCCAATGAATAACAACTATCACAACATCAGCTGATTTTTTGGCTAAAGAGACCTGACTGTCGATATTTTCCTGAGATGACGAGGATATATAAGGAATCAATGGAGGAATATCATTGAATCCCAAAAAGGCCAGTTTAGTATTTTTTATGATCTTGATAGAAGGACTTCCATGACCGATCGAGACCATCCCGGCTTTTGAAAGAATGGAGATTGTTTCTGCGAATCCCTCCTCCCCTTGATTACCAATGTGATTGTTGGCAAGATTAACAATATCGACTCCGGAAGTAATTAGCCCCGCTATCGAACGAGGGTCGGAGCAAAAAATCAGCCCTTTATCTGTGGGTAAACAGCCTGATCTAAAGGGAGACTCCAAATTGATCGTGGTTAAGTCTGCAGAAGAAAGCAGAGCTGATATATTTTTGAATGGCCACGAGAAATCTTGATACTTTATCATTCTGGTGTTGACAGAGCGCCCAAGCATGACGTCTCCACCAAAGAGGAGGGAGAAGGTGCTGGTGGAAGGGGTGGTGATATTGCCATCGTCTGCGATTAAGAAATATGAAGTGACCTCTCGGGAATTATTACTAAAAGCTGATGAATCGGTACGTGTAAGAATATTCGGTTTCTGCCCACGAGACTGAATAAGTGATAGAACCGAAACAAGGGATGCGGGGGAGTCGAGATACTCGGAAGAAAGTCTTAGTAGTTCGGATAAGTTCGTGGTAGAGACCAGACTTTCCGTGATCTTGTCACGCTGGGCTGCTTCTAACTGAGATAAGCCATGAGAGAAATCAATTGAGGCAATAACAACGGTATCTCCCGAAAAGGAAATTAACTGTTGAATAAAATTTGTTAACAGTTCTGGTGAGATATCTTTTTTTAAAGCAAGTGGAACGATTTTTGCCTTCGGAAGGTAATGCTTTATAAAGGGAAGGAGGCCGGCTATGCCATGCTCGACGGACAATGCCTTATCGTCCAAACAGACAAAACCTGATTTTAGGAAAATATTTAGCAATCCCTCATCGACAGACACCCGACCCGAAGGGGTATCCCATTTGTTCTTGGAGGAAATGATGTCACATTTACCGGTGTTAGCGTGATTGGGTGACAAAACAATGATGGTATTTGTGGAGGGATTAGTAAGTAGAGAAATGCCCTTAGCGATTATTGGAGAAGCCATTAGGTGATGTGGAAGAACCAGGATGCGGGGAGGGATGGCGAAAGGAGCAATATTATTCCCGGCTATGGCAGGGAAAAAGGTGCGCGCATCATAGGCAAAATCGGTAGAAAATGATGCCATGCCGAAGGGAAGCCATCCCCGACTCGAAGATTCTCCTCGGTTCCTCGGAATCCAGAAAAGCCACAGCGCGATTATGAAATTCAATATGACAATTATCAGAATCGCCCCTAACCATGTACGTGGCAACTTCATTTGATACTAACCGAACCGGCAGGAGATAAATTGAATACCGATGGTGCTATCAAGGACTGTATCAGAGCACTTTCTGCCCGGAAGTCCCCCGCAGAAATTACCCTGGCGTAGTAGTTTATAGTATTGTTTTTGTTTCCGCTTCCGACACAAAAACTAACCTTCTGACCATTTATCTCATATGGATACCAGGTATTTGTGGAATCCAACCCAAAACTATAAACCGAGGTGATTGGTCTCAACCCAGAAGGGAGTAGATCCGAAACTTGATAGCAACCATCTTGAGAGATAGCCGCATAAACAACCGGAAGTGAAATTTTGACGAGATCTGAAGTAGAGAAGTTGTTGGTAATAGCACCTCTAACGGAGTAACTCCGACCTAACTGAACAGACGAACTGGTAAGGGCAGTTTTTGGATCCAGCGGGATAGTGAAAGTTGAAGCCAAACCGACATTGCCAACAAGATCGGAAAAACTTATTCCCGGTAGATCGGTGGGTGTTAGCTCAAGTTTGAAGACTTCACCTTTTTCGAGTTTTTTGGATATTTTTTTGCCATTTAGAGTGTAAGAAAAAGAGACCGGTTGGGGATTGGTATTTTCTATTTGAAATAAAATTGCCATCAGTTGGGGTGAAACGAGTAGGATGTCTTTTCCGCTGTTGACTAGAGTGTAGGCAAGAAGACTGTCGGCTTCTGACTCCCCCAAAATGGAAGAGAGGGCGGCGGTGAGCGAGCTGGCCAGGAGATAGCTATCTTTGTCCGAGCCGACTTTCATGAAAGTTAAAGAGTCTTGTCTTTCGGAAAACTCAGATATAAGAGTTCTGTAAGAAATGCGTGCCTTTTCGGTATCACCTATCTTGGCTTGGGCCAAAGCCAAATAAATCCTGGACAAGGGGGTGAGGTCTTTTTCGCCCGAAAGATTATTTATTAATAAAAGTACGGGTTCGTCTAAGCTAGCCAGTCCAAACAGCGACATCGAGGCGGTGTCGAGATCTTTTGATTTGGAAAATTCTTTGTAAAAATAGTTTCCCAAACCGATGCGGTCCACCTTCTCTTTTGCCAAGGACGCCACAAAGGCCGAAAGCTCCAGATCTGCGCCAGAGTAAGGAAAGAGTGCATAACCACCATCAGGAGTTTGGAAAGCAGTAAGATCTAGTGTTTCCGGATTGACGGAATCATCGAATGATTTCTTAATAATTGATTGTGAGAGAGAGCGGGCAAGGCGCTGGTCTAAGCGATCTCCCCAAGTGAAAGCCATATTTGAAAGGGGCGGGAAAAAACGCCCTAGACTTTGATCGGAAAAGATGAGGGTGGTTGGCGAATTTGGTGAACCTTCCGGCTTGGTATCTTCTGCCAAAGAAACACTGATTGATTTGACTGCTTTTAGGCGAGACTTAACTACATCCAATTTTCGAATTACCTTATCCGTAAGACTACCGGAAATACCCGAAATGGTTATTTTGTGGGAGCCTTCTTTGAGCTCTCCCAGATCCACCCTAGAGCTTTCGAAGGCTTTGACTGTGACACTTTTATCCAATCCTAAAGTCTCCGATTGGGCTTTCAAACTGACTTGATCTCCTACCGAAAGCCCCTCCCCGTAGGCGCGTATCATAATCTCCGGGCGTTCTCCAACTAGGTACTCGGTGTTCATGACTACATCTACAAAGAATGGTTGTTTGACTACCAGAAGTGAGGAATTGACACCTGCTTTTAGATCGGCAGTAACTCCTTGAGAGGTAATTCTCCAGGAGGTTAGATTATCCGGAAGCTTAACATCAATGCTGGCGCGGCCATCACTACCCGTACGGACACTGCCAAAAAAAGCATTGTCCACGAAGAGTTCGCGACCCTTTTCGTTGTGGACATAAAAGCCGTCGGCGAAGTAAGTGTTTAATTTTTCGACTGATAAGTTGTAAACGGTATTTATTCCTGAACGATCTTCAATAGAAAATATCTTTTGATATTCACCGTGAGTGTCAAGATAAAAATCGCCGACTTTTACCTCAGAGGCAGTCATAAAACGGCCATTTATGTACAAATTGTGTTCTCCGGTAACCCTTAGATGACCGTTTATTGTCAGATAACCAGCCACTTGGTGTTTGAAAATCCCGGTAACTTTGGCGGTTACCATTTTGGCTGACAAGGGTGTTTGAAGGGTTTTTATCTGATCTCCTACCTTGATATCTTCTATGTTTTTGGTTTTTCCATTACTTAGAAGAATCTGTGTCCCCGATAAGAAGCAGCCCCCACCCTCGGCCCCTGATGAATCAAGAGGGTACCGATGAGACTGATAAGAAGCGACTATATCTGCATCCAAGGAACTATAAATCCTGGATAAAGGATCGACCGAGACCGGACTCATGGCGCTGTAGGCTTCGTCAAGGAAGCTCAGGTTGACCTCAGCTGGTGCAGGCGAGCCATTTTGATCTGCGGAAAAGACGGAAATTTTCGCTGTACTTCCAGGAAGGTAACTTTGTCTATCTTGTGTAATATCCAATGAAAGTTTTTTGGCCGTCGTGTTGAACAACAAATTTATTCTTTCGGATATTTCGTAGGTTTTTCCGGTAAATCGGATGGCCTGAACGATGACATTGGGAATATAAGTATCAGAATACTTAAAGCCCACGGTAGCTTCGTCCGAAATCTGATAGGAATTGATACCTCTCTTGGCAAACAAGTAGAGAAACTTATCTGTAGTGCTTGATTCCATCTGGGTTTCCCCGCGCATGACGGTAAGATTTACCTGTTCTCCAATGAGGAAACTATTTGTGTTTGATCCGGTTTTGTCCGTCTTCAGGAAAATATAATCATTCCTGGAATAATAGTCGGCCGATCCTGATACATAAACGTCCTGAGTGGTGACGCGTCCTTGATCGTCAGTGGCATGTAAGATAACGTTGTAGGACTTGCCTTCGAGCACAGGAAAGCTGTATACAGCTTTTCCATTTGAATCGGTGGTTAAGCTGATATCGGCGATTTTGTTTTGAACTCGATCGTACTCGTATCTGGGTGAAGTAACTTTGTTTATAAAGTCATAGTAGGTCCCAACTTCCCGGCGATTCCATTGGTTTTCCAAAAGGTTACCGGCAATCTGTCTGCCCGGAGCAGGGGCAAAGGTGTCCACTGAAGTATAAGGGACGAATTTTGAAGGATCCACTAGTCGCAGATCCACTTCTATCCTGCCCGTACCACCCTTTGATTCCGACTTGGGAGTATCAAAGACATAAGAAGAATTAAAAACAGCTATCGTGGTATCTGCTTGAATCATCCCTTCCTCGGGAAGAGAGGGCATGAGAGAAACATATTTATATTCCGGAGAATAATTAGATGAAGAATTGCCTAAAGCTGAGGTGTAATTGAAACTATAACGACCCAGAGAATCTGTTTTCAGAATCCCTTCTTGAGCACCGAAATATTTCAAATTCATATTGGCAACGGGAGATCCTTCGAAAAAAGTTGCCTGTCCGGATAAAGTGACCGTTTCTCCAACAATGACAGCTCTTTTTGATGGAACCAAGGTGAGTTTGTAGGCCTGCTTGGTGTAGGTTTCCACCGTGAAGGCGGAACTAGCGACAGTGGATTCTCCAACCTTTAGGGCAATACCATACCAACCGGGAGCGTAACCAGAAAGAGGAATTTCCCCAAGGAAAGTTCCCAGATCGCTTGCTTCAAAATCTTTAGTAAAAAGAACTATTGGCGTAAAATTCCAGCCGGTGTAATCTGACCGAGTAACTTCTAAGGTAAATTTTTGCTTTTGGGTCAGATTGTCTCTATCTCTAAGAAGACCCCAGAACCTAATGATATCCGTGGGGAGATATGTAGGCCGGTCGGAATAAAAGTAACTCCAGTATTTGTCTGAAAGACGTTTGGCTTTCTGATAGGTGGAGGAATAATAATTATTACTGTTTGCCGGAGGAAGTATGATGCTGTTTTCTCCAGAACTGACTGTAATCATAGTTTGTTCACCATTTAGCTGAGACTCCGGGGTGTCAAAATAGGCAACACCATCGGAGCCGGTTTCCTGCAGTTTGCCTGCATAGCTGACTTTGGCACCGGAGACTGATTTTTTGGAACCCAGGTCGTTTACCCAAACCAGAGTTTTGGTGCCACTGACACTAAGATATGAGGACAGATCGGTGATCTGGACTAAGGCTTGAGTAACGACATTATCCACTCCGGATTCAACCAGATAGTTTCCTTTAGGAAGATTCTGAGGAAATAGAAAGAAATTGGAGTAGGTCTGTTTCTGGATTGGAGTATTGAATTCCAAAACTTTATTTAATCCGGTGACAGGCAAGCGCTTCGAACGGAGCGAGTTGAACGCCCAATTCGGTATAGAGAGAAGGGTGGTAAAATCGGAGATAAAACTTTGTGAACTAGGATATTGATAAACTTTAACCGAAAGATCTGCGCCTCCAATGGATGAAGTATAAATATCAAAGGCCGGTGTTTCCGTGGGAGAAAATTCGTAGAAATTCCTGGCAAAACCAAGAACCGGTGTGTTGGTGGATGGCTGAGTCTCAAAGCGGAAGATAAAATCATCTTTGAGAGTCTCGGTGGTTTCTTTTAACTTGAGACCTTTATTAATTTTAACCGTGTACAGAGTGTTTGGGGTAAGACTCTTAGGGATAAAAGAAATGGTACGTTTGTGACGCTCGAAACGACCTTCAACGGGGGGAGTAATTTCAAAATTTCCCTCTTTATACCCAATATCCTCCCAATTGTCATGACTGAAGGTAATCTCTATCCCAGTATTTATGGGAACGTAGGTGCCTTGGTCGCGAGGAAGCGTTTGGACTACCCGGAAATCGTTTTTGGTCTGGAAGGCCCAGGAAAAAGTTTTCTGTTCGGCAAGGATCTTGATTCGATACAGACTGTTGTCCTTCAGAGCCGTCTTGGGAGAGATACTAAACTGACGGGGATTGATCTCACTGATGTCGAAATCTATCTCAGGGAAAAAAGTAATGCTGTTCTTCAGGCTAGCAACTGTGAGGTCCTGATCCGACTTGAGGGTAAAGGTAGAATCTTGAAAGGTTCCTAGAGAATCTTGCCTGTCGGCGGTGAGTAATAGGCCGGTAGTCGAGCCGAGTTTGAGCTTGGCGGAACGCTGAAGATACTGCGAGGCGAGAACGACTGAGATAAGTAAACCCACCGAAACGAACAGAATGCCAAATAGCTGCCAAGGACGCAAAGAACCCAAGAAGGATTTTATTTTTTCCATCAATTATTTAGTTTAGTTTTATTGAAAGGGCCTGTCAACAAAAACTATTCCTTTGAAGAATGTTTGCTCGTAAAGGTGGCTACATACCGGGATCGGTGGTGGAGATTTTGACCAAACTGTTTAAGGGCCTTTATATGTTCGGCGGTGCCATAACCGGAGTTTCTGTCCCAACCGTATTTCGGAAAGTCACGATGAAGTTTGGCCATGAGATTGTCACGGTAAACCTTGGCGATGATACTCGCGAGCATCACATGGTAACACTTGTCATCCCCTTTGATAAGAGTTCTGACCGCAGGGTTGGCAAACTTCAGATTGCCGTCAACAATAAAGACTGTGGCCTTGGTTTCGGAGATAAGTCTTTCGAAGATCTGTCGATTGGCCCAACCCATTCCAAATTGATTTATTTCTGAGACAGAGATCTCGGCGATTTTGTAGACAATTGGTAGTTTCGGCAAAGTGGCAACAATTTTGTTTCGTTGAATTTCCGTGAGTTTTTTACTATCCCGGAGAGGAGCCGGAAGGAGTGCCGGAAAAGATTCAATATCGCAATTAATAATGGCGGCGGCGGCGACCAGAGGGCCGGCAAAAGCGCCTCGACCACATTCGTCTAATCCACAAATTTTCATCGAGGCCATCTTACAACAATGACGTCCTCCCCGCACAGCCCCGCCTATGGCGGGGACGATGTACGGGGTTTCCTTTTGGCCTGCCTCGACCAGCGATGCAGGCCTTTTTTTCAT
>Ga0075755_108_pt3 | contig 11160 bp, 13 predicted proteins | sample RifGroB2_FD_67822 | JGI IMG/M metagenome (GOLD analysis project Ga0075755, IMG submission 67822) | Microgenomates (Collierbacteria) bacterium GW2011_GWB2_44_22
ACCGAACTCGTCCGTGCCGGTTATATTGTCACAGGCACTTATTTCAACACCCGTGGCTTCGGCCACAAATTGGTTCACTGCGACATTCGCGACCTTACTCAAGTCGACAGGGTCTTCGACTATTTCTCAGTGAATACTCTGGATGTTGTGGTATTGTCCGCTTTTCCTTTCCTTGAAAACGATCCGTTTGATTGGAGCGCCTTCATGGAAGCTCAACGTTTCCACGCCGGCCACATGCGAGCCATGGTCAATTCCTTCCACGCTCTCAAAAGAGGCGGGCGAATCGTCAACATCCTCGGACAGTGTGTCCGCAACGGACTACCAGCAGCACCGCATTATTCTGCTTTTTTCGCGCAGATGCATAACTTCGCCAAATCCGTCAACGGAAACCCCAGATATGGTAAATCAGACCAGATCAACATGCTGGACGTCTTGCTGGCCGCCGTTGACACTCGGGAGTGGAACGGCGTTTCTCAATCGGTTAAAGCCGCCTACGAGCAAAAGATGGGCAAATTCATCCAACCAGAAGAAGTAGCCCGTCGAGTCTTGTTCGAGCTTAGCTGCCAAACCATGGCCACCGAGCTAGTTATCGACGGCTCTGTTCTGGTCTAACCGCCTTTCAAGTAACACCCCGCCTTATGGCGGGTTTTTTGTGCGTGATGTGATAGAATATAGGGCATCTCAGCCCATTAACAAAGGAGGATATCATGAAAAAAGTTCTTCTTTATTTTTTGTACTTGATTGCATTGGGTTTGTTTGTACTCGTACTACGAAGTTTCCGTGGGAAAAGCCAAGAAGTGGTGGTGTTAGATTTATCCATTCCGGAACAATCAATCGTCACAGAACCATCGGGAGTCCCCCCCCCATCTTTACCGCTTTGGTCACAGATGAAAAACGAGCCGGGACTTTCAATTCTGAAAGAAGACAACCGCTGGAAAAATTATTTGTTCATTGTTGACCCGACCCAGACAACCGTCTCCGTTAAGAATTTTTATGGATACATGGATGATCATTGGAACCAAGTCGCAAGCCCCATTTGCGTTATTAACGGTGGATTTTTTGAAGGCGATGGTTCCTCGACTTTTCCAATCATTGAAGACGGTCAAATCACGCCTGGTCAAAAAACCGACAAATTTGCCACAAAAATTCTATACCTAAATCGAGGATCGTTAAATATTGTTGATATCCTCTCCAATGATCAGATCCAGCCATCACAATGGGCCATCTCCGGCCTGAACCCCAGTTTCTACAGTGGAGACCTAACGGTGACAAATCGAACCGCCATTGGGGTAAAAGACGGCCTGCTTTATATATCGATAACTCAAGATCGAACCGTCAACGAGGTGGTTGAATTTCTAACAAGTCAATTTGGAATCGATCGTCAAAACGTCATCGCTCTAGACTCCGGTTTTAGTACCCAGATCCGTTGTGATGGAATTGATTATTTAAAATCTAGCTCTATCATGGGATCAACCATAATTATCTCCAACCCATAGATATAGAAAGAAGCAAATGAAAAAATATTTTAACCTTACTCTTATTTGCCTCATACTTGCACTCGCATACGGCATCTTCATCAACGGGAAACCTCAAACGATATCCTCCACCGAAAATGCTGTGTTCGCCACTTTATTGCCAACCTCAGAATCATTCAAAATCGCTGTTGTTGGTGATTTCGGAGATCCCCAGCCAAGTCCAGCCAAAAATGTGGCTGACTTAATCAGAGTTCTTGAAGTCGACGCTATCGTTACCACCGGGGACAATAATTATCCGAACGGATCGATTGATGGCTTCGTGTCCAACACTTACCCATATTATGGACAATTCATCGATTCTCAAGCGTTTTTTCCAACACTCGGCAATCACGATTGGGGGTATCCGGATGAAAATTCATACTCTGCAGAAACTCTTCCAAGTTCCCAATACTTCAACTACCTTCCCGGGAATCGCCGCTACTACACAACCACATTCGGAAATGGACTTGTCCAAATATTCGTCTTGGACACCGATCGCCGTGAACCGGATGGAAATACTTTTGATTCAGCCCAAGGACAGTGGTTTCAAAATGAAATTATTCACTCACCTGCCGTCTACAAGCTGGTCTTCACCCACGAACCATTTTTCTCTTCCTGCGGCAAGAAAAACAGTAGCGTCACTCCATGGCCATTCAAAGATCTCGGTATTACGGCTGTCTTTTCCGGTCACTGCCATCTCTACGAAAGACTTAATGTCAACGGCCTCACTTATATTGTAAATGGTGCCGGCGGTGGAGGGCAGATTGATCAATTCACTACCATCACTACCGAAAGTATCATTCAATATAACGAGCAAAGGGGTGCCATCTTGATCGAGGCAAATCAAACTTCAATAAAGATCAGTTTCGTTACGGTTTCCGGACTTTTTGTCGATCAATTCTATATCGATGCCGGTGCCCAACAAGCCCATCCATAAATTCAATCTTCGGTAATAGGAGGAAATCTTGAATAAGATCCTTGTCATCCTCATTTTGGTGCTGGTTTTTCTTATTTACAAAAGTGGTACTCATGAAACCCAACCCAATCTGAATATCAGCATCTCTTCCATCGAGATTCCCTCGAATTGGCTAACGGCTTCTACTTACCCGGTCACTCTTGCAACACTCCCTAGTGGCAGACAAATTCAATTGTATAAGTTTGGTGAAGGCTCAATAACGCTTTTGATCGTCGGTAATATCCACGGCGGGTACGAAAGCAACGCTTATCTTATTACCGAAAATATTTTGAGCGCTTTTTCAAACGGTGAGATCATCATTCCGGAAAATGTTTCTATCTACGTCATCCCCACCATGAACCCGGACGGACTAAGTAACGGTCAATCACTCGCCGGCCGTTTCAATGGACAAGGAGTAGATCTAAATCGAAACTGGGATTATGAATGGAAATCTTCAGTCATTTTTCATGGAGAATCGGTAAAGGCCGGGTCGGCTCCCTTTAGTGAGATCGAGACTCAGACAGTTGGCGCTCTGGCCTTACAGCTAAAACCCACAGTTACTGTATTTTTCCACTGCTGTTGGGGGATGGGCACTACATTCGCAAATGATCTGGCGAACGACGCCGGCACAGCTCTCGCAAATGGCTCCGGTTATCAATTACTTACAGGTTTGTCCGGTGAAAATGGCGAAGCCAGAGATTGGTTTCAGATCCAAGGGTTGCCGGCAATTGAACACGAATTTCCGGCCTGGACAGAGTCCCTGGACACTGACTGGGCCAACAACCTCCCTGGCCTAATCGCCTTGCTGGATTGGATCAGTCAGTAAAAAAGCCCCCGATTTGTCGGGGGCTTTTCAATTTTATTCCACAATATAAATCTTTTTTTGTCCGTGGGCTCCGCGATTTCGGCCGTGGGCTCTAACTTTTTCGGAGTTAAAAATTACTTCCACCACACCCTCACCGGCAAAAATCATTTTCAAATTTCCGTTGACATCCGGCTCAACCAAAATCGCCGGAGTCTGGCCGACATACCTGATGTTCGTTTTGCCGACGCTGGACACAGGCAGCGAACCTTGTACCCCTCGTTTAACACGCACAATTTCCAATGGCACTTTGCAAAAATATGAGGCAGTAACGATAAACGCTTCCATTTCACCAGCCAAACCGGGCTTAGTCGAAAGTGAAAGTTCTCCAGAGGAAAGTTTGACCCGTTTCAGACTATAGCGATCATCTAATGGTTTAATCACTCATGGCCTCCAAAAAGATTTAATGTCCTGCGGCAGTGCTGGCTGAAATTCTACCACAATTAGTCCAATTATCCATATTGACTAACTATAACGTTTCTGATAACTTGTATATCAATGGACAACAACCAAGACACAAACCAAACTCTAAAAATAAAAAAGAATTTAGATTTGAACAATCTTCCCGATCTTTTGACCGTGTCCGAAGTTGCCCAGCTCCTCCGCGTCTCCACCCTCACTATCAAACGCTGGGGCAAAAGAGGCAAGCTTCCCGCCATCAGAATCAATTCACGAGGTGACCGCCGCTACAAAAAAGAGTCCGTTCTCTGGATGCTTGGTATCAACCCTGGCAGTTCAAACTCTTAAGATTTTCGCTTCAAGCTTTCACAAAACACCAGCCATGGGAAGACAATCACCGCTCGCATGATCCGCCCAAATCTCTTGGGTTCAACCATCACCCTCCACAGCCATTTCAATCCCACGTGTTCCATCCATTGAGGTGCTTTCTTAAAATCTCCCAAGTATTCGTTAAAGGTGCCTCCCACGCCCATCGCCATCCCTACTTTTAGTCGCGAGAGGTGAGACGCAATCCATTTTTCCTGTTTCACCGGATTGTATTGAACAAACAGAATATCAGGTTTCCAATCATTTATCTTTTTTATCACCCGGTCATCCGTAGTCCTGTCGGTGCCAACGCGATTTTCTCCAGCGTCATAGCTTACTCTCAGTCCCGGAAACCGTTTTAGAAGCATTGTGGCAGTTCGTGAGCTCACATCTCCCCATCCACCAAGCAGAAATATCTTCCATCCGCTCTTTTCGGCCAAACGATTAAGTTCTCCAAACAGCCAAACTCCTGTCACCGTCTCTCCAATCTTCCCGAACAAAATTTCACCTCCGACTTTCAAACCCTCCCCCAAACATTTAACAATAAAAAACCCACCTTTAGTTTGAGTTCTTGAGTCCTTGAGTTCTTGAGTTCTTTTCAGATACTTCACCGCCGCCAGTACCGAAACCCCATCGGGAGTTACCATATCGGCTTTTCTGATGACGTCCGCAAAAACAGTATCGTTTTGAGCAGTAACAAAGAATTCGCTATACGCAGTCACTACAAGTCTAGGATTTTTACGCGGCTGTTTCAGCCAACGGTCAATGGTTTCTATAGTTCCTTTCTGTCCTAGCAAGTCTACCGGTATGCCCAAAACTTCTGATCTCATGATATTATTTTATCAGTAGGATATCTTGAAGAGTCACCATCTTACTCAATCCCCAATTTAGGCACGAATCTATCACTCATAGACCATATCTGCTAAACGGCAGAATTTTAACTTTATATCCTTATATCGCTCTTTCCTTGCGGTAAGAAACCCAAACACCAGAACAATAATGACATTTCACAAAGACAATGCATGGTCTGAACGTCCAAAAAACGGACTTATTACAAAAAATGACGTTGTATATAGGTTACCTCATGATATCTTATATTACTTTGGGCAAGAATTGACCATAATAAAGTAACTAAGTTGTTTATCTTCATGATTTATCCTAACGATTTTTGTGATTATCGAACACATTATTTTATCATTATTCAAGGCGATTTCCAAATACCGATATATAAACAGCATATTAAATTGCCAGCCCTATATATATTTATCCTAAGTTCTCCGAAATACATATACCTTGCGACATACCATAAACTAAATCCTAATTTTTCTAACCCATATCACGAATCATTATGATATCTTTTGATCTAAGATACTTTATGACATTCTGGATGTATATGAGGGTTTAAAGTATCCGGAGTAAATATACAAAACCTATCATCTTGGTGATACAAACATACGCAGAGATTCTTGATTGCAGGATGTACTCTACTGTATGCCACTCTCACTTCACTATCAAAAAACAAAGTCTCATAATATCCGATACAAAAGCCTGTCTATTTCGTAAAGTATGCAAAAATTAAATTTCCCTTATCCTCATCTACCGTCAGACGATCTGATGAAAGATCGAGAAATCCTTGTCAATAAATAAATATAAATAGAAAGCGGGAAAATATCGTATACAAAAATATCTTACAGGGGAATATATTCGCAAAAAAAAGATAGTTTCCGCAGATGAACGATAAAATTGATATGTAGGATATATTACAATAGTCAAAATGTTTACGCTCAAAAATACAATGATAAAAATGTGACTGAAAATATTTAGTGAAAAAGTCGCGTCAAAAATCAACATATATATAAGATATCAAAATATTTACAAAACTTATAGCATATCACACTCGAAAGATCATAAAGACGTTCTGCAAATTCTGGCGGCAATACGTCATACCCGGTGTACCGGACAAACATTAACAAGAACCCGCGTTAAATGCATACCATACCCCCATGATGTATAAAAAGAAATAATAAAATCTATCGGTATATACCATAGTGGGTATGTAGGAATTCGTGAAATAATCTGCATGTACCATCGACTTAAGTGTTCCATGAAAATTCTCATTACCGTGCACTATCTCCGACACAACAAACACACCCTCCCCTTGTGATTCCGATAACTACTAAAATTAGACATCTAAGAAAAATAACTACTATATTTTATCTCCTCAATTTCTCCGGTAAATATAGTTTATCTAAAAACACATACCGTTGAGTCTTCTATTAAACTTATAAAATATTTCTCAAAATTTTAACTTTAAGATCAAATACTGTTTTATCACACCGATAACCAAAATGCTAATCTGCCAACTTATACTTGATACAAAGGAACGTTATACCCTACTTCTTAATACTTCTTGAATATACCTCGAGATTTTCAATCGCTATCCCAATTCCTTTTATTACACACCTAAGCGGATCCTCTGCCACGAAGGCTGGTACACCGGTTTCCTGAGTGATCAATCTGTCAAAACTTTTTAATTGGGCTGTACCTCCCGTCATCACAATTCCTTTGTCAATAATGTCTGACGATAGTTCCGGAGGAACTTCTTCCATTACCGTTTTAAGCATTTGGATAATTTTTCCCAATGGCTCTCTCATGGCTTCAAAAACCTCGACCGAGGAAAAATGAATTTGCTTAGGCAGACCGGTGATGCTATCCCGACCGGTGACCTCCATAGATTCTTCTTTTCCGGAGGGAATTGCGGATCCAATCTTTATCTTTATCGACTCAGCCGTCGTTTCACCAATCACCAAATTATGTTTTCTCCTCACATACTTAGAAATCGCTTCATCGATTCGATTTCCGGCTACTCTAACGCTCTTGAACGTCACCACCCCTCCTAGCGATATTACAGCCGCTTCCGAAGCTCCTCCTCCCATATCCAACACCATATTTCCGGATGGTTCGGTGATTGGTATCCCGGCTCCTATTGCCGCGGCCAGAGGTTCTTCGATTAGATAAGCGTTCCTTGCCCCCGCTTCCATGGCCGCTCCCAAAACCGCCCGGCGCTCTACTTGAGTCACACCCGCCGGCACACAAATCATCACCTCAGGCTTTATCAGCCCGTAAGCTCCAACCTTGCGCATAAAATATTTGAGCATCGCTTCGGTTACAGCATAGTCGGCAATTACTCCGTCACGCATTGGTTTGCTGGCTTTGATATTTCCCGGTGTTCTGCCCAACATCTTCTGGGCTTCGTGACCCACAGCCAACACTTTACCGTCATTTAGTGACACAGCTACCACTGTCGGCTCTTCCAGGACCACTCCCTCACCCACGACATAAACCAAGCTATTAGCCGTTCCCAAATCTATCGCTATTTTTTTATAAAATGAAAATGACATCTTTGTGTCCAATTCTACCAGCAATTTTAACCAAACATAATCTATCAAAACCATACAATATGTATCACACGGATCAAAGCCACAAAAAATCCCCAAAGCGCTGGGGATTGTTCCGTAAGTACAACCATCACTCCGATCGAACACCTATTTCAGCCTACATGTTTCAACAAGTTGACTAATCTGAGAACCATACTGATCGAGAGTCTCCTTCCCCAGTGTCAACGTCAGCAATGTGGTGCCATCGACCCTGTGCAAACACGTAAAGCTGAAATCTTCACCCATTCTTTTGGAACATCTGGCGATAGTAGCGGTCACCTCTGCCCAACGACTGACCCGAAAACATAAGGACAAAAACTCAAAGTTCATAACTGCCTCCTTTTTGGCTTCTTTGTATCCCATATAATAACACAAGTTGGCGAAGATCTCAACTGTCGACTATAATACCCTTGTGAACAGAACTGTTTCCAGAAACCCAAAAAGCCGCCGCCTGGTGATCAACTTGTTCATCATTCTCTTCCTCATTGTAGGCACGTTTGTGGCCATACAGTTTGCCAAGGGCTATCGACCCAACCTTGAAAATCGTTCATTAAGCGGCACCGGCCTTCTAAGTGTCAGTTCTTACCCCAAGTCAGCCAGAGTCATCATCAACGACAAGCTCACCACAGTTACCGACGACAAGCTTTACCTCTTACCGGGTACCTACACCGTCAAGATCGAAAAAGACGGTTTTCACCCTTGGGTCAAGACTCTCCCGATCAAAAATGAATTGGTCACAGCGAGCGACGCTCGCCTCTTCCCCATCATCACTGCCACCTCACCCCTTACCTTTTACCAAGTCAAAAACTCCGCTCTGAATACCGATGGCACCAAAATCGCCTATGTTCTAAAAGACTCACCCCAAGAAATAACCAACGGTCTCTACATCCACTCGTTGTCCGGCAATCTTCTCGGCTCTTCCAATGTCCAAATCGCCGAAAATACTCCCAAAGATTACTCCCAGGCCTTACTTATCTGGTCTCCCGATAGCTCTCAAATTCTGGCCGTCTTCACCGAAAAAGACCTGCCTGCCGGTAGGCAGGTTCCTGCAACCAAAAATTCTAAACAAACCGAAAGGATCTCCGCTACATATTTACTTTCGACAAAAGGCATGAACTCCAGAGTCTTATCGGATGTCACTCTACGTCTGCCCCTAATTATAAGTGAATGGCAAGATCAATTTGCCAAACTAAACCTCCCCACACTCAATCTGTTCCCAAGATATATGATTGACTTACTTACCAACAATGCCGTCAATGTTTACTTCTCGCCGGACAAGGAAAAAGTCTTCTACACCGCACTATTAGACACCACTCTTCCGGAAAACGAAATAGCCAAAACTCTCCCAAACATCAACTCCACCCAAGAAACAAGAAACCTTATCAAGAACCAAACCTATCTTTTTGACCTTAAAGAAGGTACCAACTATCTTTTACCTTTCGCCACCAAATCATCTGAACTTACCAAAGAACTCATTGTCTCCGTGTCCGCCACTCCCTCAGCCAGTCTCTCTATCATTCGTCAATTAAAGGCCCAAACCGAAAGCCGGCTCACCACCAATCTTTCTTGGTACTCCAATAGCCGCCAACTCATAGTGACCAACCAGGATGGGGTCAATATGGTCGATTATGACGGAAATAACATGGTAAATGTCACTTACGTCGTTCCTCTGGATGGCTTCATCGCCACCTCCCCGGATGGGGGTAAACTCGTCTTGCTAACGAACATCAACCAAAAGCCGGATACCTTCCAAAGTCATCAAAAAAATACTTCTCCAACCACCCCTTGTTAATTCCTCCGTCGGCATGATCATGGTTAACGATCTTCCTTAATATCTTTCCATCAAAATCTCTCCAGACCATTACTCTAAATTTCTGTCCTTGATTTTCTGTTTCTTCATACAGATACCGATAATTCTTGAAGCTTGGATCTGAAAAAAACTGCCTAATCCCTTCTTCTGCCAATGTCTTTTCAGGGTTGGTCAGAAGTATCTGGTCATTATAATCCAACAAATTCATCCAAATCTGGTACTTGCCTTCAACAAAAAGAAGTTCATATTCCCAATCTCTTGTGGGCCATCGAGGTTTTTCTTCTTTCCTGATCTTATCAATGAAAATTGTCTTTTTTATCTCATCCTTGATTCTTGACAGCTCCATTTCCAAACTCCTTGCGTAAACCTCAACTTTATAGAATTCATCATCATCATATCTGATTTTCTTCACCAAGTCAGCCAATTCGGCACCCCTGACCTCCAGCTCCGCGTCACGAAGAGTAAATCCCAACATCACGGCCTCTCCGGCAATGGCATCTATCCAGTTTCCCCGTCCCAGCTCGTACATGAGATCGTATTCTTTTCCCATGCCCGTATTTTACCCCCAAGCCTCATCGTTTAATATAAAATACCTTATCGAGGTTGTAGCTCAGCTGGATAGAGCATCTCACTCCTAACGAGAAGGCCGGCGGTTCGAATCCGCCCAACCTCACAATCTACAGTGGATAGACCTGCCTGCCGGCAGGCAGGGCATCTCACTCCTAACGAGAAGGCCGGCGGTTCGAATCCGCCCAACCTCACAAACATTCGGATAAGAGCTTGCTCGCACCCCAAACACAAGGTACAAAAAAGGACCGCTACTGCGATACTAGCCTATAGCTTGACATTTACCACTATTGGGCTATAATACGGCCATCAATTGAACCATTGTCCCCTACTAAGGAGAAGAATATGATCCGGAACCTTAAAAGGAAAGTGGCTAAGACCAAGAACGAACCAACTTTTGACGGCAATATGTTCAAGGTGGTCAGCAAGCTGATCCAACATCCAATATTTCTGAAAAGCCTCAAATCCAGAGACAACTCCCTGGTTAAAGACGGAAGGCTGTATTGGGAAGTGGAGTATCCCGGAAGCATAACCAGTGGCTTCTGTGTCATTGACCCAGCCACAAACCAAGTTCATTTGGTATACAGCCACGACGAACCACTGACAGCCCGCAACCGACTCTCCCCCAAAAGACCCGCAGAAAACAAGCTGGCAAAAGAGGTGGGGTCAGAGGTATACACCTTCGGTAGGTGGTTCCTTGAGAATTCGAAGGCTGTCATCGTAAGATAAATAAATACAAAAGACCCTAAAAGTAGTAACACTTGAAGGGTCTTTTTTATTGTCGGGGTGCGGAATTGCCCCTCGATAACTTGCTGCTGCAAGTTTCTCGGGACCCGGCTCGCCAAAGTCCGTTACGGGTTTGGCTCCGCCTAGTTCAATTCTCCGGGACAAATAAAAATTCCTCCGCAAGGGAGGAAGTTTTCATTGTCGGGGTGCGGAGAATTGAACTCCGTGTCTCTTCGTCCCGAACGAAGCGTGATACCGATTCACTACACCCCGGAAATATATTTTAACTCGAGGAAGCGGAAGACGCCATTTCGATAATGATAATTATCGAAAGAAGTCTGAGCAAGCTCTTACACCCCGAACACCTCTTCACATTTTACTACTTTTGGCCACAAAAAAGCTCCCACTTTCTAGAAAGTCGGCACAAATGACGTCCTCCCCGCACAGCCCCGCCTATGGCGGGGACGATGTACGGGGTTTCCTTTTGGCCTGCCTCGACCAGCGATGCAGGCCTTTTTTTCATG
>Ga0075755_121_pt1 | contig 10543 bp, 12 predicted proteins | sample RifGroB2_FD_67822 | JGI IMG/M metagenome (GOLD analysis project Ga0075755, IMG submission 67822) | Microgenomates (Collierbacteria) bacterium GW2011_GWB2_44_22
TTCAAACTTACTCTTCTCCACCTTTCCCACTTTATCATCCTCAATCCACTCTTTTTCATATTCCACAAACCCTTTATTTATCACAAATTTATACATCTCCGGAAAACTCTTCTCTATAGTATGTAGGGTAATTTTTTTAATTCCATCCTGCCGACACTTGACGGCTAACTCTTCGAACATATTAGAAAATATTCCTAGCCTCCTGAACTCTGACAATACCCCGGCATTCCAAACATGCATTACTTCGTCTGTTGTTTTGTATGCTAGCAGGAACCCCACTATTTCTCCATCTACTTTTCCCACAACCAAGATTCCATCCTTCTCAATTTTGCTTCTCCAATTTTCTTTATTGTGATACTTCTTAATTTCTTCCTCATTTGGGTTATACACCAGCCTCGCCACCCGCAAGGCATCATCCAGATTCTCCACTCCCCCAATTTCTATTTCTACTTTTACATTTTTTGAGTTGTTTACTTTATTTTCCATTCCTCCACTATACCAAAAAACCTTCTCGCCCTTTGCCATCTTCCCATCACAACCATACCGAACGCAACCAAGACCTTCAAGGACAGTCCTTGAAGGTCAATAATATTCAACGAAGTATCATTAATTAATGCCTTCAAAAAATGCTATCAAAGAATACGAAGCGGGAGCCTACTACCATGTATACAATCGCGGTGTCGAAAAACGAACCATCTTTCAGGACGACAAGGATTACAAAACCTTCCTTTCATATCTCAAGCTTTATCTCATTTCTCATGACTCTCAGGAACTCTCAGACCTTCAAGACCTTCAAGGACTGTCCTTGAAGGTCTTTCCCAGCCGAAAACCAAAAAACTATGCTGATCAAATCGAACTGCTTGCTTATTGTTTGATGCCTAACCATATTCATTTATTCATAAAACAACACGGCGATTTATCGATGGGTAACTTTATGAGTTCCTTGGCAACAAAATACGTCAGGTATTTTAACACTCGGCACAAACGAATCGGCCACCTCTTTCAAGACAGATATAAGGCGGTAAAGATCGAAGGTGAGTCTCAATGGATCCATCTTTCAAAATACATTCATCGCAATCCACTTGATCTCCCCACCTTCAAGGACAGTCCTTGTAGGTTAGACGAGTACCAATATTCTTCGTACTCAAACTATTTGGGTAAATTCAGTCAAACTTGGGTACAGCCAGACGATATTCTCTCCAACTTCGGCAACCAGCCTCACAATTCATATCGCGCTTTCGTTGAAGAACCGTTGGACATCATCCCCATTTATTTCTCCGCCATCGACTACGATTGAGACCTTCAAGGACTGTCGTTGAAGGTCAGGGAACAGGGCTTTCGAGATCTCCACGCTTCCATTACCAAAAGCCATAATCTTATTCGAAGATCCCACCATAAGCACGACCGGGCTCGTCAAGTACCCACTTACTTCTGGTGCAGCCTCACCACCCGGTTCATCACTATTTTCTTCATGCCTCAATATACCAAAGGAATTTGTAAGTGATATAATATAGGACAAAGGCCACATTCCCAATTTATCCAAGGAGTTATATGAAAAAGCCTCTGAAGCTTCTAATTGTTCTTATTTTGTTTGTTCTATTATTTGCCCCCATCTACACAAATATCACTGTCACCACAGACTACCGTGAGGGACAGTTGGTGCCATTAACAAACTTTAATTCAATGGTATTTGACTCTCCTGTCCTTTCAATTGCCAAACTATATTTCGGTGAAATCAGTCCGAGTAATTACATTTTCTATCTCGGAGGATATCCAGCAGAAAACAGTTTAGTTCATCAGCACGAAATCCAAACGGTCTGGAATCCGACCGATCACATTTTCATTGTCTGGTTCATCTATTAGCCTCCACCGGCACCTCATCACAGGTGCCGGTTTTTTGTCAAATAACCTCCCTCAAATGCTAAACTGATTTGTGGCTAAGAATATTACCAAAGCTAAACATCGTTTTCCACTTCGACAGATTCGTCACCTGCCGCTTTTTTTCCGTCGGTCTTGGCCCATGCTCGCGCTTCTTTCGATCTCCTCATTACTTGCCTTTCTAAATTACGAACCGGGAACTTTTCTCATTGGTTGGGATAATCTCAATCCGGAGTTCGACATTCTTATGAATCTCAAACGGGCAATGTATTCCGTCTGGCAAGAATATCGAGGGCTGGGGTTATTGGGCGGACAAGCCCACTCCGCCGATATTCCCCGAATGCTACTTATTCTTCTTTTGCAAACTCTAAAATTTCCTCTTTCCTTCATCAGATACTTCACTACATTTCTTCCTTTAGTTGCCGGACCAATTGGCGTTTATCTCCTTTTCTATCACCACTTATTTCGTGATAAACTCGACGCCAAAACTACCCAATTTGCTTCTTTTCTCGGAGCACTATTTTATTTACTGAACCTTAATACCCTGCAAACTTTTTTTGTTCCGTTTGAAACATTTACTTGGTTCTACGGAGCCTTTCCTTATTTGCTCTTTTTCACAATTTCCTACATCAGTAAACCCTCCCTCAAGAGTTTATCCACATTATTTCTAATCTCTCTGATTTCTTCTCCTTCCTTTTATGTAGAAACAATTTTTCTGGTTTTCTTTGTTTGTATTCTCCCGTTTATCATTGAATATTTTTTGGAAAAGAGACGTCTACTCATTTCAATAAAAACCGTCTCGACCGGAATTATTACCATCATCATCCCTCATTTATATTGGCTTTTACCGGTTGCCTTTTTTGTCTTTTCCGGCGGAGGTCAAGCCACGGTAGCCGCAAAAATCAACCAAATTTCCTCCCCTCAGACTTATTACCGGAATCTTGAATTTGCCAACTTTAAGGATCTGGCTTTTATCAAAGGCTATCTCTTCAATTACTTGGATATGGGTCCAAATTTTAAATATGACCACCTTCTCTCTACTTGGAGGTACCACCTCTCCACACCCATGATTACCATCATTGGTTACCTCACTTTTTCAATTATTCTCATAGGCCTCTACTACTCATTCAAGAAAAAATTCTCCTGGACCGCCTCTTTTATGAGTGTTCTCTGTCTTTGTTTTTTCTTTTTACTCGGCGGAGGTTTACTTATCAATCAAGTTATCCCCCTTCTTGGGGAACTCTTCAGATCTCCATTTACCAAATTTTCCATCCCACTTTCCTTATCCTTTTCATTTTTCTTTGCCATCGGTAGTATTTTTATACTTGATCTTTTTACCTTTCTTCACAGTCGTCTCACCTATCCAATAACCCTTTTTACTGTAGCCACCTCCCTTGTTCTTTTTACATCCCCCGCCTTCTCGGGAAATCTAGTCTCCGGCAGTATGCGACAAACTATTCCTCAAGAATACTTTGATCTTTTCGCTTATTTAAAGACTCAAGACCCAGCCACAAGACTAGCCAACTTTCCTCAGTATACTTTCTGGGGTTGGAACTACTACGACTGGCCTGCCCGCCGTGGCGGGGGATATCGTGGCTCCGGTTTTCTGTGGCATGGCATCAAACAACCGCTTCTGGACCGAGCTTTTGATGTTTGGGACAAGTCCTCCGAGAAATATTACGAAGAAATTTCCACAGCTATTTACTCAAACAGTCAAAGCGAATTTGAAAAAATAATCGAAAAGTATTCGATCAATTGGGTTCTCCTGGACAAATACGTCATTTCTCCCGATGGTAAAACCGATCTCGGAATAGCCACCTTGGATAAATTCCTTACCTCATCTTCAAAGTTCTCTCTAAACAAAAACTTCAACGATAAAATATTTCTTTACAAAACAGCTCTTGATCAACCCACTAAAAACTTTCTCTCCCTCTCCGAACTAAGCACTAACAACCTCGCGCCAACAACTCCCTTCTCCTCCCTCTCTCTCCGTCCCAGTCAAGAATGGACCGAAAAGGCCAACTTCCTCTCCATCACTCAATCAATAACTAATAACCAACAGCCAATCACTCTCTCTATCCCCTCCCTCACCGAAACCGAAAAACTTCTTCCCGTCAAATTCGAATATCAAAAATTCGGCAATCAAATCAACCTTCGCCTCACCCCCATCACCCCGGTAATATTTACTGACGACAAGCAGATAGATTTAAACGTCACCTCCAAGACGATTTCCATTCCCGTTCCGGCGGAGGAAAGTTTTATCGTTCAATTAAATGATCAGTATTTTTCCCTCCAACTTCCGGCTGAAATCCCAAACGTTTACGATTTCTTCGAGATAGCTACTACCTACCTTCCCACCGGACAAAACTTTCCGGTATCCATCTTTAGCATCAATCAATCCGCCTACTACCCACTTACAAACGAACTTTCCCTGGCTACACCGGTTCAGTGTTACACCGACAAACCAAATCGAAAACTCGAAAAAATCATTTCACCAAGTGGTATTTCTCTTCTGGGAACCGATGTCAATGGTTGTCTTTCGGTAGCTATTCCCATCACTGCTCCGGAAAACTTAATCTCCTACTCTTTTCAATATTCTTCTCCCAACCTCATCACCGGCAATGTAAATGTCTCTGGCCAAGACTTCATTTCTCAGGAGGTGTCTAGTGCTTTAGAGCCAAGCGCCACACCCAAAAAAGCTATTCTTTTTACTCATGCCACCGGGAAATATCAGCAGATAAACTTGGTTCTCGAAGCCGAAGACACCAAATCGATCCACGAGATCCGCTACCAGGACATTGAGCTAAGAATTCACCCCTTACTTTTCTCCACTCGCACTTCTATCACCGATATTCCTTCACAAGAAATTGTCCTCTCCCCCTCCACCACCGGAATTCAAGTTTCCCTTCCTTTAACCGCTACCCAATTTGATGTTTCCGAAACTCCCCAATCCAACTCCCTTCTTCCGGAAAGCAGAAATTGTGATCAATTCAACTTAGGTAAAACGGTCAAAATAGTATCGGAGGCAGGCTTCTTCTATCAAAGTCAAAATGCGATTGAATGTGATTCCCTAAATCTTAGGCATTTCAGCCATGCTTTAAATTACCTCTTCTCCTTCAACGCCAGATACGAAAAGGGGCTCTCTCTGACGACCTGTCTGGAAAACCACGCCACCCGCCGTTGTGACATCTTCGAAAGGCTGGTAGACAGTAACGTATCACAATCCATCATTCAACCAATTGCCAATCCGGAAGAAACTTCCGGATACACTCTTCATCTTTTCAACGAATCTATTGGCAATCGCATCACCTCCAATCTACTAAAATCCATCACCATCCGCCCCATCCCTCTCAACTTCCTCAAATCCATCACTCTCTCCTCCCCCACACCAAGCACTAATGACCAAGAACCAACAACCAAGAACCAAGTACTCTCCATCACCCACCCCTCCGAGTTCCTCTACACCCTCTCCGTCTCCCCACCAATAACTATCCTCAGTCTCTACCAAACCCGCTCTCCCTATTGGAAGGCCATACAAGTATCGGAAGACGACCTCAAACTTCCACCATGGCTACTTACTGCCAAAATATTTTTTACCTATCCAAAACTTACCAAGTTAACTCACGCGGACACCAATCTCTGGTACAACTCCTGGTCACTTCCCGCACCAATTACCAATAACTCCGAACCAACAACTCTCGCGCTGGTCTACCTTCCCCAATATCTGGAATTCATCGGATTATTTTTCGTTCCGCTTACACTTCTGGGTATCCTACTCGGAATCACAATCCTCAAACCGTCTAAAAAACAAGGATAATCGCTATACTTTACTATCCAAACTTGCCTTCGTATAGTAAGTCGCTCGGCTGCTGTAGTACTCTCTCACACCACCCAAAACCCCATCAACCGTTTTCCCTGTTCTTTCAAGAATCTGTTTTTCAACCCAGGCGTTTATACCCTCCCCGGAAGCCTTAATTAGTGCGGCCAGCACCAGACCATCATCACGCATTTTGTCCATTTCCGCACTCGCCGGAAAAGTTTCCTTCTGAAGAGAAGCCATTTTTTCAATTGTGTTAGTGACAAGCTCGCCTGTCACCTTTTTCCTACCATCAATCGATCGCAGAAGTTTCAACTCGGCCGAAAAGTTCATCCCTTTTCCTTTGGCTTCTTCAATCATATGCCGAATCTGGTCATCATCCAAACCACCGGTGACCAATAGGCTTTCAATTTTAGTTTTTGTCTCCGCATATATCACGGCAGATTTAATACCCACGTCATACGACCGCACCGGCTCCTTCTCCCATCCATCTTTCACCATCCGATCTTTCCATCGCTCCACCGCTCCACCCGCCCCCATTGTTTTTTTTAATAGTTCTTCTTTAATTGTTTTTTTCTTATCCTCATCCAGATCCTTCATCCTCCACCAAATGAACTCCATATCTTCATTTACCTTATCGTTTGAATATTCTTCCATCGCCTTCGGCCTCATATACTCAATCCTCAAACACAAATCATCATTGATGTATTTAATAATCTCCTGAAACCTCGATTCGCTTCCTAAAGTTTCCATCGCATTTTCATTCGCCATATCCCTCCACTATAACAAACCACTCGCGGTTCGTTCACCCCAAATCATTAAAAAGACCTCCCATTAAGAGAGGTCAACGATCGCTAATCCCGAAGGGGACCGGCACTTGCCATAAACACATACTGAATTGCCGGTGTTCCACCAAAGGTGGTGTCATTGGTCGCTATCAGTTTGTATCCGGCATCACCATACATTTCCAACATACGATCGATGTCCGTGCCATGCCTATCTGTCTGTGCTACACCATCGATCTGAACCACCAAACCATCACTTTTCACTGCCACTATCCGTTTGTATTTCCATTTTTCTGCCATCGGCGTCACTCCTTATTCTGCTACTATCGAACCGATCTTTTAAAATACAACCTCAGATACGGTGCTGAGTTGCGAACAATGTTAACTACAGACACCAGCTCCCACCGTTCCCCGCCCATTTCGTTAATGATGTCATCTTCGTGATCAGGTTTCAGAACCAACGATTTATATTCCCAATGCATAGACAGCTCCTATTGTTTTTAAAGTGAGCGTTACAGAAAAGCCCCACAATTGGGGTGACGACCTGCCTGCCCGACTGGTCATCACTCCCAACTCTGAGGCCTTTTGTTACAGTTGACAGTTATTTTTTGCAGTGTTAATCTGTAAGTGGTTAAAGACTTCTGTCCAGTCAATAGCCGGAAAAAGAAAAGCAATGTCATTCGAGTTAGGCTACGGTGATATTGCTTTTTTTCTGCCGCAATCTATATAAATAAGTTCCAAATTTTAGCGGCTCATCACCACCAAGCTCTGACCGAGTCGGCCCATCTTGGATATCTGAGTGGAGTTAATATTTCTGGAAATAATTCGCGGCAAGCGGACAGATTTTTTGCGTCTGTTCACCAGTCGACTGAGCAGATTTTTCATAAATTTTGAAGGAATTACCCTATCTATGGGAAAATATATCACACCTTGTCAAGTTTCTCAACCTATAAACAAAATCATCACCGGCCCATAAAATATCTAGCTTCATTTTTTCTCAAATATACCCCCACCCCCTTCCTCATCACACGCTAGTATTTTTTTCCTATCCCCCTGACCGTAGAAGAAACTTAGTAAAAGTTGTTCTTTTTTCCACAAAAAAATGAGCCCCGGATTTCTCCAAGGGCTCAAACGCTACTTCAGGACTTTATCTTTCGTGACCGCTGCCATGAGGATCAGCAGGAAGACCACTGCTGCGACCCAAGCAAACCCAATCAAGCAAACACCGATCAACCCACAAAAGAACAGGCCAACCATGAACGGAGCGGCTTCCTTCTGGAATTTGTTCTGCCACCAGGAGAAAGTGGATCCCCAAAAAGTGATCAACACTGCCCAGCCCCAGAAAGTCGTCCCTCCCAGGGCAACAAAGTCTTGTGCCACAACAATGGCGGTAGGGATCCCCATCAGGGCGGTGACGATAGTCAGCATTTTCTTTACAGCCTCGTCAGTCATTTTGCTCTCCTCTGTTGTGTGAACGTTCAGACTCATTCTAACAGGCGCCATTATACTACCATCAGCCTCAAAAGTCAAGTCTATAGGCTTAGAGTATAATATCAGCACTTAGGTCTTTAACAAAGGAGGTCAAATGTCCGACAACTTTCCGATTGTCTTCAAAGGCTCACCCTTCTTGCCCGTCTTTGACCACGATGGGTTGATCGAACGTGTAATTCAGGATCTTTTGGTCGGCCATACACACGCCACCACCCTAGACACATACCGTGTCTCCGAAACCGACCTGCACATGCTCGTGCTGGGCTACCTCTATCCAATAGAGACCATCCTGGCATCCGCCGTTTGTTTACCTTTGGATCCATCAGAATGGCCATCAACCTATGAAGAGCTACTCTCAACCACTCATGGCTTCGACCTGCTCCGTCTTCAGGATCAAGTGTTCAAAGATTTACGGGCAACCATTAATCTCCTCAAGATGGATCCGTCGGGAGCTTTAATCTTTCAATATCTCAAGGATTATCCATTCTCCACAGACGAGTTCTTCTTGACCGGCATGGAGATCGCCGCCATGATTTTCTTCGGTATCTCTCTGGAAGTCGCAAGAAAAACCGGCGACGATAGCTGGCTAAACACCCCAATCCCCGACCCAAATATCACCGAATAAGGAGGAATACATGTTCGACGCCATTTGGAACTTTATGCGACCGGAAACCCTTTCCATTTCTGCCGGCTGGCTCATGGAACACATCTTCTTGGACTGGACCAGCGGTCTTGTAGCTTGGTTTCACTCCGCCAACTACACCTACAGCGCCATCATCATTTTTATTGTAGTAGCTATCTGTTTACTGGAACTGTGGACTCTTGGCCTCGCCGCTGTCTACTGCGGTCCTTGGGCCTGGGTGCTTTGCGCTTGGCTAACTTGCTGGCTCTTCTACCTCTTCGCCATTCCAGCTCTAAGTGCCATGTATTTCGCCAAACAAATGACCATGCCGGGCCGTCTCCACAAGTTCCTCGTATTTCTCTTGTTACTCGTCTTCCTGGTTGCCCTTGGATTGTTTCCCATCGGACTTACCATTTGGTACGGCGTAATTTTCTTCATCTATCTATTTGTGTTTCTTGATTTGCAGATACCCAACCGCAAACCAATTCTTGTTTAATTTGTTTTTCCCTCAGCTAGAACCCGCCAAACATGGCGGGTTTTTTGCATGAAAATACCCGCCGAAGCGGGTATTTGTTGTTTACATCCAGGACAAAAGGAACGAGACGATGGGCATCGCGATTATTAGCAATGCCGCCCAAATCGAGCCATTCACCGCGATGACGATCGCTATGACGGCACCCATAACAAGAATGAGGAAAGCATTCCACACACTTTTAGAATTATTGAGAATATTCAAAGCCCCTAGCACCACGCCTCCGATGAGCACGGCCAACTGATGGGTCGTCACCATCAAGAAAGCTGCCGTGGTCGGCATGGCGTATGCCACAACCAGCATGGCGATGGACCAGAATTTTATTTTCATTAACTTCTCCATTCATGTTAAAGAATTTGACTTACAAATGATATTCTACCTTATAGGATTAGAATATTCAAACTTAAGCCAAACATGCACTACAATAGGTTTTATGGCCAAGTCAAACAGCATCTTTTTCTGCAACAGTTGCGGTAACGAGTTCGCCAAATGGGCCGGCCAGTGCCCTGCCTGCCACGAATGGAACACTCTCGTCGAAACCGCTCCATATCTAAAGACGACCAAGACCAAAACCGGTCAAAAGGTCACTCTCAAGCCCGCCGAAAGCTTTTCGGTCAAAGCCGCCCTCTCCGGGACTTACCAAGGGTGGGGTCTACCTCCTGGCCGGCCAGCCGGGCATCGGCAAATCTACCCTCCTCACCCAGCTCGCCTTAAACTCCAAAATCAACATTGTTTACGTTTGCTCCGAGGAAAACCCCGCTCAAGTAGCCTCCCGCATCAAACGCCTTTCCTCAAAGGAGAACTCACATATCAGGCTCCTGAACACTTCCACAGTTGAAAACATATTGGAAACCATCAAGTCGGACCCAAACTGTCTTGTCATCATTGACTCCATTCAATCGGTCAGTACAGCCGTCAACCCCACCACTCCAGGCTCCCCATCCCAGATCCGAGATAGCGCCTCGTATCTGATCCAGAGTGCCAAAGAAAACTCGGTCCCCATGATCATTGTGGGGCATGTCACAAAGGACGGAGACATCGCCGGCCCCAAGATGCTTGAACACATGGTGGACACCGTCCTCGAGCTTTCAGGTGATCGTCAGCACTTACTTCGCCTCCTTCGGAGCGTCAAGAATCGCTTTGGCCCGACGGACGAAACCGGCATCTTCCGTATGAACAGCAACGGGCTCGAAGAGGTAAAGGACCCTGGCTCCATTTTGCTTGAAGGTAGGGTAAAAAACGCCCCCGGCTCCTGCCTCACCATGATTATGGAGGGCACTCGCCCGCTCACCGTCGAGATCCAAGCCCTAGTCGTAGCCTCCCCCCTCCCTATTCCCCGCCGTATCGCCAAAGGTATCTCCGGCAACCGCCTTCAGCTCATTTGCGCCATTCTGACAAAACATCTCAATCTACCCATC